>Ga0076118_105_pt2 | contig 15613 bp, 20 predicted proteins | sample RifGroC2_FD_67675 | JGI IMG/M metagenome (GOLD analysis project Ga0076118, IMG submission 67675) | Parcubacteria bacterium GW2011_GWC2_38_7 | reverse complement strand
TGCCGAAGTTCTACCTCGCGCGCTTCGAACGCGAGATCGCCAGTGCGGGGACTTTCGCTCCCGACGAGCCGATCTACACCGACGGTCCGGTCACCATCGAGCACGCGCAAGAGCTGACCAAGATCGCGTACATGCGCATCATGTCACACCTCCTCGACCAGCTGAGGGCGAAGACGTGGACCTACCCAGACTCCTCGGACAGGGTCGATGTGTTCTTGAACCTCAGCCGGGAATCGGGTCTCCCTGTCGCAGTCTTGGAGACCAGCCTCAGCGAGCTCGAGACCCTGCGCTTGCGTGTGCCGGTGATTACCAGCCCCAAGAAGCCTCCCCTCAAGAAGGCCGAAGAGACAAACGAGCTCAGCGGTTCGGTGGATCCGTGCTTCTCTCCACGTTCGGTCGAGTGTCAGCGCATCATGCATCCCGAGAGATTCCGCTGAACGTAGCCGAAGTTCTTCGACGTTGGAACGTTCAATCTTCCCTCAACCTGCAGCAGGTTGGGGGATTATTTTAGTTACGAATAGCTACATAAATATGAACTTACGAATTATTGTTTTTCATTCGATTGTTTAGGACCTGCATTAGAGATTGCCACGACACGAAGTAGTAGTATATAATTGCGTGTCTCGCAAATCGGACGGGGGGAATTGACAAACACAATCTAAAACTATAAAGTAATATCTTTGCTGAGACGTTGGCAAAGACTGTAACCCGCAAGGGTTTTGTCCTTAGGGACACCGAGAATGTTGGCAGGCATGGCTTGCTGGTACCGCCCACGGAATTGGTCCGTGGGGATTAGTCGAGGACGCTCGATTGGTGCTAGAACCGTATCGAGGTGCAAAATGGCGAGTGAGTTTTTCAAAAGTGACTCGGGTCATGTCCTCAAAGCTGTAGTTGGAGCAGAGGGCCGAGTTGTGGCCAAAAACTTCGACACAGCGCAACTGTTCCCCGGTGATGTCGGTATTCATTTCCGTTTCGACCACAAAGGCAAGGGAGAATTGAAGCCGGCTCAGCGTGCAGAAGCGATCCGCATGGTTCACGCCATGAGCGATGATCTTCTCCAACAGCTCGGCGAAGAGACAGATGTTGGGTACAAGCCAGGGACGGTTGTTCTACTGACGGGTCCTGCTGGTCGCGAAGACATCTGCGTAGTCGTCAAAGACTGCGGAGACTATTTGATTCTGGATCAGTTGAACTACGAAGGTCGCATAGTTCGAACCCGTAAGTCAGTTCATTCCTACGAGTTCGTCGAAATCCCCACTGGCGAGTGGAAAGGTTTGGCAGGCTTGTTGGTGGCTTATTTGAGCGATCGAAACCGAGAAAAAAGTTCCTCCTCGGAGATCCCATTGCCAATCGATGCCATTAAGGAGCTCCCCAACAACAGTGTTTTGGCGCATGTCCTACTTGTGTTGTTGTATAACGATGGGTGCTCTGGTTATTGGGCGCAGGGTCAGTCGCTAGCACTTCTTCCGTTTGTTACAGACGAACAGATCCTTATGTCTTTGGTCTCGACCTGGGAACGGAATTGGGGATATTCCGAGTGCAGGCTCGAGGCTCTGCGCCAAATCAACAATCAAGCTTTCTTGCGTTGTGCTTTGGCTCCGAGGCGTGGAGATTGCAGGAAGTCTACTTGGGGTGGAAAGCCCCTGGCGATTGTCATCAGAAAGATTGATGATCCTCAGTTGCTTCTGGCGATGGTGCAAGAGGGTGAGGTTGTCAGTGGCAATACTGTTTACAGGAAATTTAACGGTGAAGTTTCTTCCGCACTGATCGAGAGACTAGTCGAGCTGGAGGCCTGGGCCATCCTCAAGCAATTCGAACAGATGCAACAATACGAAGAGCTTTCGCGATACGCGCGGGTTAAGCTCCTTCAGCATGGCCGTGGTGGCAAACGAATTTAGTTCATGGCTCATCACTATAGGATTGAGGTCCGCACCGTGCGCGACTACTTGTACGCGCAAAAAGGCACGCCACTCCCCGAATAAAAAACCGCGCCAGCTCAAAGCTGTGCGCGGAACTTATTTTTTTAGCCCCTGATTATTAAATTTACAATGTAAGCGACATAAAGCAAAACAAAGACTACTCCCTGCCATCTTTCTAGTTCATGCTTTTTCTTGGTAAACATAAAAATGAAAAGCAGAAAAGTCGCGATGAGCAATACGATAATATCGGTAAATGCTCCCAAGGGAATATTTATCGGAGAGATGATTGCACTGATGCCCAAGATCCAAAAAATATTAAAAATATTGCTACCAATTATATTTCCCACAGCTAAATCCATGTTGCCTTTTTTGGCTGCAACAAAAGTTGTTATTAATTCTGGTAATGATGTTCCGACGGCAATAATCGTTAAAGAAATAAAGTATTCGCTCATGCCTATCCACCGAGCAATCATAACTGCTCCTTCTACTGTCCACTTGCCACCTAAAAATAAACCAACTAAACCAGCGCAAATAAAAAGTATTGTCTTTGTTGTTGATAAAGTTTTTATTTCGAGGGCTTCCTTTTTATCAACTTCGTGTTTTTGTAAAGTCATCTGGACGATGTAAAACAAAAAGATGGAGAAAAAGGCCAAAAGAACTATGCCATCTGATCTTAAAATAGAAAAAGCAGAGTTGTGATTTAAGGCAGCAGCAGAAGCCATGACCAAAAGAACAATAGTTGCTAAAAGTGAAAAGGGAATTTCCTTCCAAGTGGTTGAACGTTTTACTTTTATGCCTCTAACGCAAGCCGCTAAGCCAAGCACTAAAAGAATGTTAGAAATGTTACTACCAACCACATTCCCCAAAGCAATATCACCGTTGTCCTTTATTGCCGAAAGAACATTGACCACTAATTCTGGCATGGAGGTACCAAAAGCAATAATTGTTAAACCAATAACAATAGCTGGGACTTTTAATTTCTTTGCTAAAGAAGAAGAGCCATCTACCAAGAGGTCTGCACCTTTCAGTAATAAGATAATTCCGATGATCAATAAAATTGCGCTAATCATAAATTTTTAATTTTCTGGATTTATATTTTGTAACCATTTTTTTAATTCATCAAATATTTTATCATCAAAACTTTCTGGTTTGTAATTCATAATGGCTTTGGCATATCTTAAACAATGATTTTCCAGTTGCTCTTTGCTTTCTGTTGCAGTGTAGTATTTAAAACTGTCTAGTGTGTCTGCTGTTTTGACAATGAGGGCATCTTGTCCGCATTCCACACAACGATTGCTCATGTCATTGGCTTTTTCTTCTGAATCTTCTATTGTGTCGTCTTTGGTGCAAGCAAAAACAATGTTTAAAACTGCGTCTCCAAATTCCTCGCGGATCATTTCTTCTCCAGCGGAAGAAAATTCTAAAATGTCGTGCAAAACTCCGGCCAAAACAATTTCGCGTGAATAATTATTTTCGTATAAATAGACGCCAACACGGATGTCATGGAATAGAACAGGTTTGCGTGTGTTTTCGTCCGAGACAGGAAAAAAGTCTGCAATTAAGCGAACAGCTTTTTCGAATTCAATGTTTAATGATTTAGTCATATTACAAATATTTTACAAACTTATTTTTCTTATCAACTAAAATCATTTTCGGTTCAATTTTTTTGTTGGTCAATTCAAAACCCATAATAATTATTTCTTCACCTTTTTTTATTAAATGAGCGGCAGCACCATTCATGCAAATAATGCCAGAATCTTTTTCGCCAATAATAATATAAGTCTCGAGTCTGGAACCAGAAGTATTGCTAACAACCAAAACTTTTTCTCCAGCCCAAAATCCAGCTTTTTTAATTAAAGTTTTGTCGATAGTAATACTGCCGATGTAATCAAGATTTGCTTCTGTAACAACTGCTTTATGAATTTTGGATCTGAGTAAAAAGCGCATAATTTAGTGTTATTTTTTTGTGAAAATCTCCATTCCTTTTTTCCCAACCCAATATCTAAATTTCAAAATTGTAAAATTATTTTTTTCTAGTAAGCTTTTGAATGATTTGGCAGTCAAACGTTTTTTTAATAAACCATCGCTACCAGAATCAAAAGCTTCGTAATCTTCTTTGGTGTCGCTGACTGCACAAGAGATAAATAGAACGCCATCTTTTTTGAGTAAAGTATTCAACTTCTTCAGAAACTTATTTTGTCCTGCCATTGAAATATGATGAAAAACTCGGCAACACCATATTCCCTCGTATTTAATTCTGGCAGGTAAAGACATAACATCCGCGACGGCAAATTCTGTCTTCGGCGAATATTTTTTTGCGAGCTTAATCATTTCTTTAGAAACATCTACGCCAAAAACAGAATAACCTTGTTCAAATAAGTATTTGGAATCTTGCCCGCCACCGCAACCAACGTCGAGTATTTTTGATTTTTGATTGCAGATTGCCACGTCGGTGAATATTTTACATTGCCTCCTCGCAAAACGGGTGAAAGTTTTTAACGAAGGCAAGGCAGAATGTTCGCCATAGCCATGCGCTTGAGTATACTCGTGAGCGATTTTGTCGTAGGATTTGGCGATAGATTTTTGTTTTGTCATATACTTGAATGTAAGTTTTTATGAAACTGCTTTGTTTCTTGGTCGTCAAATCCGCTGACAGCCTCAGCAGTAGTAGTGTGATAAAAGTTTTCGATTTCATCGCCCGTCAAAGACGTAACTTTTCTATCAAAGTCTAATAATGTCAGTTCATCATTATCTATATTAATTGTCGTGTGGCCGAGCGATTCAACGTCAACAACTTTTCTGACTGCATTGGACCATTTGCGATCGTCGCGAAACAAAAATGAGTATAAGTTTCCATGGAAAGTTTGACTCATATAAGCTTCTGCAATTTCGACGAGAGATTCGGTCGATTCTCGACGATCTGAGAGTTTAAAATAGTTGGCTCCAACGTTCTCGTAAATTTTTAAAGCTTCTGGACGGATAAAGGGCGAGCGGAGGAGTTCAGTCGGATCCTCAAAATACTTATTTTCGCATTGTAAAATAAATTTGTCGACAGATTGATCGCTGTTTATCGTCGAGGAATTGGATTGCGAACTCAACCATTTATAATGTGCATCTCTCATCGGACAATTTTGCAAACATGAGATATTGGCATAAAGCATTACTCGGCAATCGACAGCTTTGACGATTGCTTTGATCGTTTTTAAGTCTCGATTGATTGTATGTTGATTCAATGTTATTAACTCAACGCCGAGATCAGAAAACATTTTTGCTTTTTCCACAGCATCAACTCCAGTGATTAGAGAAACATGGACAGGAAGCTCTGGGAATTTTTCTTTAACATACTTAATCAGCATTTCATCAGCCAAAGTAATTGAATCAACCTGGATGTTAATCAAATAGTTGAGGAACTCATCGAGTTGTTTGCAATACACTGCGTTATTGAGGTCGCCAACACTAGAAGAGTTCATCAAATAATTAAACTTTAAAGAATATTGATGCGCTAAGCGGATATGTTCCTCAAGGTCAGTTGTTGACACTGCCGGCAGTCCAATAGCACTGCGTCCGCTGCCGGTAAGGCTGATCGGCAAGGCCCCATAAACCTCAAAAACCCTCGACTCTAAATATTTTTTATTGAGTCGATCAACTTCACTCAGAAGTTTTGGGTCAAAGTTTGTGGCGAGGGAGAATTGGGGCATGTGCTTTGTTTCAATTTTTTTTTAATTTCAACCCGTGACAAAATGTCACGACCTCATTCTGTCGGGTTGTTCAAAGCTATTAAAATCTCTTTTGTCATATCCTTCCCTCCGGCAAAATTCCTATTAATTATATTGTATCAAATATATTTAAAAATTACAGTAAATTTACCAAAAAGATTGACAAACAATTGGCCTTTTGTTATTCTGAATCGTTCTGATGTTTGAATAAATCAAGGGGGGGGGCGCTATGAGCCGGCTATGCTTGCCTCATGACCAGGATCACTGGGAGTTGGTCCAATCTGATCTCGAGAGCGAAAGATGTTTCCACTGCGGTCAGGTGTGGCACAAGATTCAGGTCAAAGATGGAGTTTGCCCTCAATGCCTGCAAAAAGAATTACCGGGTCGAGACGTCATGGGAAAAGAGGCCAGCATCGTCGAAGCCTTCCGTGCAATGTGCGAGGACGAAATGGAACCTTGCATTCATTGCGGGTTCCCGATCCACGAAGTGCTTTACCCCGAGGGTGTTTGTCCAAGTTGCCAAGAAAAAGGTCTGCTTGGACGAACAGGTTTAGCAGAAAAGATTCGAGATTTTGGAGAAAGAGCTCGAGTCGAGAGAGTTGCGCAGTTGAGAGTAGTCGCCTGTTTCCATTGTCAAAAAGTTGGATACGTCGATCAATATCGAGAGGGTGTTTGTCCGACTTGCCAAGAGAAAGGACTTCTTTCTCGAGAACAAACGAAAAAGAAATTGGAAATTTTTGTCGCAAGGTCTCCTCTTTTTCTCTGGGCAGTTTCTGGAGCACATCTTTGTCCCAACTGTGATGACGATTGCGACACATGTATTCTTGAGAATGAATTGGAACGGAGAAGGGTAGCGATCGGCTTCCATTTCGACGTCTTGAGTTGGGGCGAGGGAAAAACAGAACCCTGTCTCCATTGTGGAAAAGTTTGGTATGCGATTACTCACATTGATGGCTCGTGCAAAACTTGCCATGATGCAGAAGTCGCAGAACAAGAATGGCTTTGCTTGGAACAAGAACGACTTGAACGATCGGAACGCATCATCTTCAACTTGAAACTGGTTTCATTTGAGGCTGTGTTGCTTGGACTGGCTATTTTCCAATCGCTTTTGAGTTAAACACTAATCTGGAGGCATCCATGAGCGACGATCTTCTCGATCAATCGGAGCTGGCTCGTCGAAAGCGCAACCGTGGGTACTTGGTCTTGTTCCTTTCTACGGCCGTGGTGGCGATTGCCCTCCTGATCCTGCGCTCCGTAATGGGCGACATGTAGCAACGCAGGCAAAGAAAAGGAGTCTGTCATGAAGATGAGACTTGAGTTGCACGACAGCGGTCCGGGCGACACCTGTGCTGCTCGCATGCCGGATATCGAGAGCGATGACGAAGCCGAAACTTGGGTCCGAGACACCTTTGGACCTTGGCAGGACAAAGCAGTCGTCATGTGGATTCTTTCGGACAAGGCCGGCATTCGCTGTGTTTGGCAACGTAAGTTTGGCAGTAGTGACCTGCCGGACATCATCAAACGTGTTCCCCGTTACACCGGAAATTGGGAACACGGCCCCAACGAGGTTGCGTTTCCGTAATCCACATCTCTTGTAGAAAACAAACGACCCTGAGGGAGCATTTCCTTGGGGTCGGATTTTTTACTTAATTTTTGAGCTTTAGATATTTTTTTATTGTTTCTTCGGCCAAGGCTTGGCTAGAATCGATAATAATGAAACCTTTTATATTTTGAAATGTTTTTGTAAGTTCTGTACAAGCAATTATTAGGGTGTCGACACGTTCAGATTCGAATTGTTTTATGAGTTTTTTGGCTATCACAGATAAAACAGTTGAATCATTCCCCGACTTTATTCCACTGATTAAGTTATTGACGAGCACTTGCCAATCATCTTTTAAAATAACTTCTATCCCTTTGCGTTTTAGTTTGTTTTGATAAAGTTTCGTTTCGATGGTCATCTCAGTAGCTAAGAGAGTTGCTCGTTTCGCATTTTTATCTATTTGATTAGCTGTAGCATCAATAATATTTAAAAGTGGAATTGAAAGACTTGCTTTTAGTCTTGGAAAATATTTGTGGGCTGAATTGCAGGGCATCACAATAAAGTTGACGCCAGAACGCTCTAGTTTTTTTAGACCAGCAAGAATAGTTTTTTCCATTAGTTTGTCGTCGATTGGTTTGTCAATAAAAAAGGGTGTTGGTAAAGAATAAATCAGCATCGGCGGGAAGTCAATATCGTTTTTTGCTCCATATTGTTTTTGGCATTGCTCGATCACCAAATCCAAAAATGGAGAAGTGGATTTTGGTCCCATGCCAGCGAGTATGCCGATCATAACTTTTTTATTAATCATATAAATTGCTTTTTAACTTCTTCATAATCAATCTTCATAAACTTAGAAAAATATTTTACTACATTTTGTAAATCTCTTTCTAAAAATTTAAGTGCATCAGGGTTTGTTCGTTTGTCTATGGCTTGTGGGAAGTCGATGATGTAAGATTTGTCTTTCCACCACAGGATATTATAGGGAGATAAGTCGGCGTGGATGATTCCGGCGTTCCAAAAAATTAAAGTAGTTTCAAGAATAATAGGGAAAGCGCTCTCCGCTTCTTCCTTCGACAAGTTTAGGTCGCATAAACGTGGAGCCGAGTTCTCTTGGTCACCCAAATACTCCATAAAAACAGCATTTTCTATTTGTAAAACCGGTTGTGGAATTTGCGCGCCAAGTTTATATAACTTTTCGAGGATATAAAATTCTCTGGTGATCCAATTGTCATAATTTAATTTTTTAGAAAACTTATTTCCCTTTTCCGTTGCTTTCCTTTGCGATGCTTTGGCAAAATGCTTGCCGGTTAAATACAAACCAGCGTTTTTAAAGTTTTTATCTTCTTGATTTTTATAAACCTTCATGGCTAAAAGCTTGCCATCCAGTAAGACTTGATAGACAGTAGCCTCTTTACCAGATTTAATCTCGGACATTACTTTAAGTGTATGATTGAGCTTTTTGGCTGTTTCAAGAATAACTTCGATATTATCAATTTTCATTGAGTTACAGGGTTAATTTAAAAATTTGGAAGGCAATAAATATTTGCACGACATCAACAAAAGCATGGACTATCCAACAAGAGAAGAGGTCTCTATATCGCTCGAGCAAGAAGTTCATAATTACAGCATAGAGGATTAAACCTATTGTGACAACCAGGAAAAAAGTAAGGTTAAACCAGTTGTAATAAAACATGACATGATGAAATGAAAAAGCGATCCCCGTCAGTGCATAGGCGAGCCAAGGCTTGACGATATTTCGTAACTCTTGGAACATGAACCCGCGCCAAAAATATTCTTCGAGTAAAGAATTTACAATAATAATATAAAGTCCGATAAAAATTAAGTTGCTTGGGTTCAGCGATATTAAGCCTTGGAGTTTTGTGGCAATGAGAGACAGATCGAGTGAGTTTTTAAATATAAAAAAAGACGAAAGATAAACTCCAACCAGAACTATGCCTGTTATTATCATCGGAAAAATATTTTTTTTGAGTCGCTCGAGCGAGAAGTCTTGGGCAAATGATTGTTTGAGAGTTTTTTTCTCAATGAACAAGCGGAAGAATAAAGGGAAGAGAAAAATTATCTTATAGATTGATGAGAAGAAGTAGTTTGATGAAAAAAAGTGTCGGCTCAGTAAAATAATAAAAGGTGGGAGTATTAGTAAAAGTATTAGTAAAATTATTTTGTTCCTGTTTTTCATGAAGGATTTGAAGGCTAATTAACTTTATTTATTGGGGTTCCTTTAATTACCGAAAGGATTGTTTCAGTTGTTATCCGAGAAGTATTGGCAAGCGTTTCATTTGTGAGATAGGCCTGCTCTGGAAAAACCATGACATTGCCTTTGTAGTCAGTAAATTTTTTGGAATCACTTTCAAAAGCAAATCCACCGAGCTTATTCTCCGCAACTTGTTGGAGGATAAACTCCTGATTGTAAATTGGGTCGGAGGTGCTGATTATCAAGGCTGTTGATTTCATGCTTTTAATCATTTCATCAGTTATTATACCTTTAACTTCTGGTGGCGTGGCTAACGTATTGAATATAACATCAGCCTTTTTAAGGAGATCAGCTAATTCCATCCTTTCATAATTAACTTCTTTCGTTTTTCTGTCCCAATAACAAACTTTGAGGCCAAGTCCCGCGCAGAGTTCAGCAACTCGAGAACCGATTTGACCTAGCCCGATAACTCCAGCGGTTTTACCCTTAGCTTCATCGTTAATAAAATTGTCATAGTCCATTTCCCAATTGTTTTTAGCGATAAGAGGGATTTTGCGGAGCAAGGTCATCATCATGTAAATATTAAATTCAGCTACAGCGTTAGTTGATTTGCCTGGGGTGTTGGTGAGGATGACGCCCATCTCGGCTAATTTTTTACCATCGACCCAGCTGAAAGACGAAGTGGTGAGGCACAAAGCTTTGAGCCCCTTCATCTTTTCGATTCTTTCCACTGGCAAAGCGTCCCAACTTTCTTTTAAATAGGTTGGATCAACTACGAGAATAAATTCGTCGGAACTATATAAAGATTCGACTTCATCAAGGTTGATACTTTTAGATTCGATAAATTCCGTGGCAAATTGTTGAAGCGTAGAGATTTCTTCTTCATTAAAGCATTTTTTAGGACAGGCGAGGATAATTTTCATAAATATGTTTTGTATTTAATAGTCTGAGAGTCTATTTCTGGCTCAACTTTTTTATCGCCATAACTCTTCCGTCGTTTTCTGAAACTTCGTACCCAGCTTTTTTATGTCCTGCTTCTAGTTTTGATTTGTTTTCAAAATCTTCTGGAATAAGAGTAGCAAATATTAGCTCGCAATTATTAGCTTTAGCAATTTCGGTGGCGATTTGTAGGAGTTGTTCTCCAACCTTAGTTCCTCTTATTGTCGGAACAACATATCTGTCTGCAATATAGAGATATCTTTTTTCCGTTTCCTCTCCCCGTTGGACAACTTTAAACAATCGTAAATTTATCCAGCATTGTTGTGCTTTTTCTGTAATGTTAATAGTAAAAGCAACGGATTGCTGGCGGTCTATGCCGAGAGATTGAACTCCGACGAGTCCCAAATCATTAAAGCTACGACTTTTCCCTACTTTTGTCTCTAATCTAGCTTTGGTTTCTCCGATTTTGATTTCGTAACTGCTTGCGACTTGAACGCTCGAGTCATCTCGAACAAAAGAAGTAGAAGTTAACAGAATTCCTTTGATTATTTGAATAAAGCAACGATATTTATTTTTCATCGGCCCAGGTTCCATTTCAAAAAGCATTGCTTGTGCTTGATCTAAAAGACGTTCGATCTCCTCTTGACTGAGTTCTTTGAGTTTTTCTGGATTATCCAAATAATCTTCTAGTTTTGGTTCTTCTTTGGGTGTTTCTTTCCATGATTCGAATCCCATATTATTTGATAAATTATTTTTCTAGCAAGTACGTTGCATGATTAAAAACCAACAAAGATCTTTTTCGTTTTGATGCTATTAGTTTGAGCCCGAGTTTAGTAAAAGTTTCTTTCCACTCCTTATCACTCTTGTTTGTATGTGGATGACCAGCAAACTCAAAATTAAGTAAACTATCAAAAAAGTAAGTTAAATATTTTTCAAAAATGTTTGAGTAAATATCCTCGATAATGATTATCTTTTTAGAAACTCTTTTCGCCTCGGCTAAAATCAGTTCTGGGTTTGGAGTGTGATGTAAGACAGTTAAGATGATAGCGGTGTCGAAGCTATTGTCGGGAAAGGGCATCGTTACTCCATCGTAAATAATTGGATTGAGATTGTCGATAAAACTGAGGTTTTGAACGTCGAGTGCGGTGACTTGATAATTCTCATTCAATAACAGTTCATATACATTGCAGGTTCCGGCGCCAATGTCGAGAATTTTATCTGATTTGTTCAGTAGAGGTTTTATCCGACCAATTAAATCAGTTGCTCGTCCTTTAGCGATTTTATAAATAATCTTTTTGCAAAATTTATTTTGTTGTAGAAAGTTAATCAGCATATTTTAATTAATCTCAAACCACTTCCCTTCGCTTACGACTTCGATTGTGTTGTCGACGATTTTTAGAGCCGAATTGTCATCAAGTGCATAAATCTTTTCTGAAATGGTTTTTGTTGTCTCTCGGATAAATGATTCTGTTAAGTTTGTGGAACCAGGAGAGTTAAAGTGTGGCAAAAAATAAAAGTTGACGTAGTTTAGTCCGTCCAGCTCGACTGTTCTGTCTAGATCTTCTTCGTAGATTTTTTGCGAAATGTTTAACGCCAGATTTTTGTTCGTGACCATACTGCCTGCGCTGACGCCAACGTAGACTTTGTTCTCGAGAAGCTTTGGCAAAATATTGCTGAGGCCGGATTTATTTATCCATTCCATAAGATGATAAGAGTTACCCCCTTCAAACCAAAGCACATCAGCTCTCTCTAAGCTTGGCTTCCAGATTGATTCGTCGATTGCTGAGATGTCTGTAATCTCGATTGCTTTAAAATTTTGTTTTTGTAAATTTAGTAAGTCACGGATAAACCAGCTTTTGTCGCCAGTCTCAACATTCGAAGCTGTTGGAATAAAAACAACAGTCGTGTCTGCTGGTTTTTTGCCGACAAGATTAAAGAGAGCGTTAGTAATTGACTTGTTTGCTAGACCCGCTGAGGTGAGGAGGAGTTTCATATGTATTTAATTTAAAACCCTGTCCCTCCAACCGTATTTCTCCCACCATTTTCGCAATAATCATTCATAACCGCGCAGGCAGTATCAAATTCTTTTTCTACATAGATGTCACCATCTCTTTCTGAAATTTCTTTTCTTAGGGCTTCAACGTCGACTGTGCCGGTTTCTAGCAAACGAGTCAAAACTTCAATCTTATAGGTTGTTCTTGTTATAAACCGCGCGATCATTGATTCGATATTAATACCTTCTTTTATGGCTTTGGCACGCTCTGGTTCTACGCGTGTTTTGTATTCTGCGAGTTTTGCTTCGAGTCTTGCTTGTAAACCTGGGTCATTGGGTAGTGTGATTTTTTCTAATTTCTTGGCTCGTTCAATAGGTGGCATTGGTGGCATTTGCTTCATAAAATTTAGATTATAATTGAAGATTAACTTGAGTCTATTGTACTGATTTAGGGTGTTTTTGGCAATGGAATTTGACAAAGTGTGCGTAAAATAATATAGTATGTATAGAAGATAAGTCCTTAGGGTAAAGCCTTGTGGAGGGCGTTCTCGTCAAGAACATCCCGTGGAAACAGAGACACTCCCGAAAGGCCCTTTCATGAATCCGCTTTTAGAGCGGGTTTTTAATTTGAATTATTTTGGAGATGAGGGTTTTGTAGCAAAAGTGATTTGCACCTACACTTGACTGTTCTTATCTGTTTGATATTATTTAAATAGAAAAGGTCTTCGGCCGTGGTTTATACACCACACATAGCGGAAGGTCTTTTTTATTTTGGTTCTTCTGAAGGGAATACAGATAGTAAGAATTTTTGACCTTTCTTTTTGTCTTCTTTAATTTGTACGCAAAAAAGATCCTTATCGTTTGTGATTCCGTAGAAACGATGTAAAAGTTCATTCTTTTTATTAGGATTTTCCTTTGATGCCGGGTTGATCTTTGAATTTTTAATAAGATCGATCGCACAGGCAAAATATTTCATACGTCGCACTCTATCTCGCCAGTTTTGTTTCTCGAATAAATGATGCCAAAAAAGATCAAGAAAAATTTTGTCTTTATTGAAATATGCTGATCTGATATATGCTCGGCGTTTCGTCTTATGCTTAATTTCTGTAAAAAGACTAAAGGCTAGTTTGTGAACATCATGAAAAGTTGAGCCAGGATATTTTTGTATTTTTGTTTTGTATGCTTTCATAAAATTACAGTAGCACAAATTTTTATACTATATGGAATTTAGGTGAAGTCTTATTGATGATATGTGTTGGTCGAAGATGTTATTATGCAGTCAGTAAGAGAGAACAGATATAGGGTAGTCCTTTGTAATAGGTAGATTTTTGAATGTTGTAGCCATTTTTAGCAATTGACAGATCACCATAATATTGTTAATCTCTAGTGTCGCTGGTGTCTTGACTAACCTTTACGAGGTCAACTCCATGGGCCTGCAAAGTAGTGCTGGAGCAGTGTCTGCTTCGGAGGAAATGAGACGATACTTGAAGCGGAAAATCGCTCGAGCTAAGAAAAAGGGCCAGCAAGAAGTCCTTGTGACTCTTTTGCAGGTCTTGGCTAAGGTTGAGCAGGTTATTAAGGAAGCCGAAAAGGGTTGGTTCTAGTTTGAGCTTAACTAACCAGCAGAAAGTGAGGGCGAAATGAAAGCAAAAGAACCGGTGCACAAGGTGATCTTTCAGCACATGGGGGTCTTGCTTACTGCTTTGTCCAAAAGATGGGTGAGTGAGGCAGATTCGCAACCAGAACTAAGGCTCCTAGAGGACGTTGTTGCGTCCATTTCCGACAACAATGTGGCGATGGCGATAAAGCTGAATCTGGGAACCTTTTGTAACGTCTTGGCTACGGGCAAGTTCACTGTTGCCGAGAAGATGGAAATTGTCGAGGGCTTGCATGCCATGGCCAGTGAGTATGGCGATCTCGTTACTTTCTTGGACCTGCCCAAGATCATCGCTAAGGTGATTCTTGAGACAACTGGATCCGATCTCAAGGGACCGTTCGTGGTACAAGATGGTGACTCGGTAAACGGTTGGCTGGGTTTTTCTCGTGGTGAGTGGTGCTGGAGAAGGGATAGGGGCGAGGCGCATAGCTTTGCTACGGTTGAAGAGGCCTTTACCGAGGGTGTGAATCGCATTCATCCGCTATATCGTCCTTCTTTGGTCGTGGAGCCGGTGTAGCGTTTGTACAAAATCACCGGGAGGTGTTCATGAATTCAAGGAAGATCGAGCGGTCTCGCGCCATCGCGGCTTTTCATAAGCGCTGTCAGGGGAACAAAGGAAAACCTCGAGTGGACAATGTTCTTCTGCGCGCTGGGGCCCCGATGTACTACTACTGCCAAGGTTGTGGAGTCGAGATGAGTCTGCCCGAAGATCATCGTTGCAATGTCCCGACTCATTGCCATGAGTGCAAAATTCTTGTGGCCAATGGGTGGATGCCGACAAAGAGAAAGGTTCGAAGAAAAGAAGCTAAAGCATGAAGCAAATCATCATACTCCAAAGCTACGTTGGCTTGTCCGACTTCGAGTACAACGTTACTTGCACTGGTCGTTTGCTGGACATGGAAGAGGTTCTGAGACTGGGACTTACGACCATTGCAATCCTCAAGGCGAACGCATTGTCGAGTTACACGGCAGGTTGGTATGAGATCGACACGGGTGACTTGATCCACGTGCAATCAAAAAGTGACGATGGCGATGTTGACCTTCTGTTCGAAGTTCCTCCGGAGGGGATCCCAAATCCGCCGGTCGCTTTCTCTGACATCCACACAGGTCAGTGGTTGCATTCTTACCTTAGGAGACATTGCATCACCGACAAGCGTTAGCGATTTCTAGTCGTAAAATCCCACCGGGCTCAAGCCTTGTGGGATATTTTTATAGGAGTGAGATTGGTCCTAGGAGTTATCTGTTTTCTTAGATAGAAGTCGATTGCAATACTTTAGCTGAAATCTNNNACATTGTTTTGTAAAAATTGTAACTTAGTCCCGGTTTTTAAAACATCAATAAATGAGTACATAAAAAGAATGGTTCTTCGTATTATCATCAAATCTAATAATTCTTCGTCATAGAGTTCGCTCTTTTTTATTTTTTTTGAAAAAGCCTGGACGAGATCATCTTTATCTTTTATGTCGACGTACAAGGAGGCCATATCAACCATGACATTGTTGGGGCGCGAGAGTTCAAAGTCAAAAAGTTTTATTTTACCATGTATTGTTTTAACATTGCGACGATTAAAGTCTTGATGTGCAAAAGCTTTTTTAGCATTCATGATAAAATCTTTTTTGCTTTCAAAAAAAGCAATT
>Ga0076118_116_pt1 | contig 19277 bp, 22 predicted proteins | sample RifGroC2_FD_67675 | JGI IMG/M metagenome (GOLD analysis project Ga0076118, IMG submission 67675) | Parcubacteria bacterium GW2011_GWC2_38_7 | reverse complement strand
AAGCCGTCAACATGGTAGTTAGAGGCTTGGCAGAAAAGACTAGCCCGGCCGAGGCCAGAATCGCTGCCGTGACTTTGATTCGATTGCTAGAAGAAGATTCCAAAGCAGAAGTCCGCAAGCGTGCTATTACCTGCCTGGCAGAAAGTGCTGGCCTAATAGCCAAACGCATTCCCAATTTCCTCGAATCGGCTCGCGCAATCCCAACCCTAAAGACTTTGGTCATCCTCTCTCCAAGCGATTACCGTGTCCCGACCGAAACTCTGCTCCTCGCTTTTGGATCATTGAACTCAGCGCCAATCGAATCTGCCCGCAAGAAGATCTGGATATCATCACAAATCCTTACGTGCTCATGACCTTCTACTTGGCGCTAGAAGTTTTCGCTACGGATCTTTTGAATAAACGTAGTTGGGCCGAAAAGCGTTGGCAGATTTGCTTCAAGCACAGGAAGGAATTCCCTGATCTCTTGATTGAATGCGAAACTCGTTTTCAGCAAGAGCTCCCTGGCTCGCTGGATACTTTGTACAATATCCTGCCGAATTTCCGAGAAGTTGATCAAGTGTATTTTGTCGAACTCTTGGATCAGTGCTTTGCTGACGCAATCAAAAGACAAGACAACGAAACAATCAAACGCATCGCCCAATACTTTATGGATCAATTGATCACAGAAGAAGTCCGCGGTACCTTGCAACTCGCGATCCTAAAAACGAAGACCATCATCTCGCCGATCATCGGACTCAGGTCTCAACACGAACTTTGGCCCAAGATGCAAGAACGTTTCCTCGAGTTGATACAAGACGAACAATTCGTAGCAGACTTTATTGCCTCGGGCCGAGTCTTCTTTGCAGAACTGGTTCTTTACTTTGCAACAGAACCAGATTACGAGGTCAAACGTCTTATTGCTCCAATTTGTTACCGCAAAGTAAGCGCGATTAAGACCGAAGGTAAAAAGTTCGAAGAATTCAGAGTTGGACTAAGCAACCTACTCGAAAAACTTAGCCAACTGACAGCCTTTTTCCTCAGAGAAAAAACCAAGGAATTCACTTTCGAAGTTCTGGATGCTGGCATTAGGGCCATCATCACCTCAGCTCTTGCTACGAGTGATATGGTCCATGCACTGGCAGAATCAGCTATCGAAGCAAGCAAAACGCAAACCCGCCCAGATCAGCTGTTAGGCGTTTACAGACTGATGAAAGACGTACCTCTTTTCGAAGAACGCACTCTGGGACTTTTCTGTGCAGGCTTTATTGAATTGATCAGAACCTCGCCACAACTGGCTTTTGACGGATTACGCCGTGCTGGCCTGCACAAGGCCATGTCGCAGACTTTGTTCCATCTAACCTTTATCCAAATGATCAGAGCGGCTAAAAAGCATCAACAACAACTTTTTGAGACAGAAGTTGTGCTGGCAACAAGTCCTTATCTCGATCCCAAAACAATGGAAGAGATACTGACTCACATGGTTGAACTGTTCCTCGGAGTTGTTTCCGCACCCGAGAACACCCCCAAGGTTCCGCATCCTGACGAACCAGAAAGAATGGTTCCTCCAGCGGTCACAACTGCGTTAACCGGCATACTCAACTTGAATCAAGGTGGCAAATTGAGTGCACCTCAACTTGCAGGTTGCAAGCACCAACTCAAGAGACTGATAGACGAAAGACCAGCGAATGCAATCATGACTCGTTGGGTTAAGGGTGATCCGGCTCCAGTCATAATTCCTGACCACTACAAGAACGAACTCCAAAGAGTTTCCGAACAACTCTAAACACAAAGCCGTCGCAACTCATGTTGCGACGGCTGTTTTATTGAAAAATATCTTTTACTTATACCTTTTTGCCAAACAACGATCAAAATAATAAATTGTTTGCTTTTTTGGTAAACGCTCAAGCAACATACTAGAGCCTGGAATAATATTCGTCGGAATTTTATCTGTCAACTTCTTAACTGCTAACAACATCCACGTAAAAACTTCAACCGTGTACTCATTAGCGGCAAAGTTATTATTTGACACCAACTTTGGCGCTAAAATACAAGAACTTATTTCGTTGCTGATCTTTTCATATCCCTGACTGATTTCTCGAGACAATGACAGTGGGATAATATGACTTGGAATTATTATCTTAGGATTAATTTGCTTAATTATCTTTAATTCCATCTCAATATTATCCGAGAGAGATTTAGACATTGGCAAAAACATAACATCAACAGGTCCGATTTCTTTTATTTGCTGAGCAGAGAGCGCATGCGAATTATCTGCTAAATGCAAAAACCTGATTCCGTCGATGGTAAAATGGTACGCGAAACATAAATCGCCATTCCATTCTTTGACGATAGTTCCCTTTAAATTGAAGCCCGGAAAAATTGCACCGTCCTTTCCAGCTTTTTCCTGATATTTCTTTCTGTGTATCGCAAACTTTTCATCTATACCGGCATGGTCAGAGTCGGCATGAGAGGTTAAAAACAAATCTGCTTTTAAATTCTTTGGTAATTTAAGTCCCAAGGCCCATTGTGGAGTATCGTTAAAAACATCGATTAACAATTTATCTCCTCGTTTATTTTCCAACAGAAAACATGATAACCCAACAAAAGTAATGCGCATACTTTTTTATTTTATTTTTTGACAGTAATGTTCGGCTCCTTATCGTAATAAGGCAAAATGATTTTTGATTTTTTAACTTTTACGATTTTTTTCTTCCCTTCCTGCCATAACAATTCAATCTTTTCTTTTTCAGTAGTCTCAAGATCAACTTTCAAACAAATACCGACGATAGGTAGACTGAGAGCAAAAGTAAGTGCATTAGCCGTTGAGATTCCGATACGCAAAGCAGAGAATTCACCAGGACCTTGGTTGACGATTATCCCCTTTAACTTTTTAAAATCACAAACAGAAGAAATTGTTTTTAATAATAATTCTGTTTGCTTAAAAGATTTTTTAACTGTAACAATCTTTTCGATCTTACTTTTTGCCCAGGCGACAGAAAAATGACTATTTTTATCGGTTGAAATTATTAAATACATAATCATTCTTGAATTAACACTACAGAATTTACTGGTGCCCAGTCATACAACCATTTAGAATTCTCGATTGAGATATTGACACAACCATGACTCATGCGGTGGCCCCAGTTATGATGCCAATATGCACCATGCAATGTATATGGACCTTTAAAAAACAGAACTGACGGCACATTCGGCAAATCATAATTGTTGGGATTATTTTCTCCGTAGAACCAAGACATCCGAACTAAAGGTCTTTTTTTAAAAACTGTAAACTTTCCTATTGGTGTATCAAAGCCTTTACGACCGGACGAAATTAAAAAAGTTTTTATGAGCTTACCTCGGTCATAGGCATAAAGTCGTTGCTCAGAAACATCAACCTTAATTGTTTTTCCGGAACCAGAAAGTTCAGCGACATCAGTTACAGTTTGCGGGATAACAACAATGGTATCTTCGCCCTTAGCACTAAAATGACCGAGGGCAACATTAACTCCACCACGGAAAGATTCTTCGTAAGCAAAAAACTTATTGTTTAATTGCGCTTCTCCTTTTTGATTAAAAAATCGAATATGTGGTCCACCGCTAAAACCGGCCGCTGTAACTATGTAATTTTTACCATCAAAATTTGCCACAGCCACATCTACCCCACCACGAAAGCCAGCCAGGTAAACTGCAAACCAACCAACGCTCACACCCAAATCGTTGTAAATTCTAACTTCTGGTTCATTACCCATCCCCGCACCGAGGATGATCTCTCCTTTGCCATCTCCATCTAAATCAGAGACTGTCACTTTCATAGGTTCAAAAGCATCAAGCACCTCGATTTGGAATGGCGTACCGACCAACTCACCTAAATGATTGTAAAATTTAATCCAATTTTTACCTTCTTTTAAAAAACTAACCACGATCTCATTCTTTTTATCATTATTCACGTCACCGACTGCGACTTCGACTCCAGTACGATTTTTTTCATCATCGACAAAAAAACCTTTATTAAATTTTGTTTGTCCAAAACCATCAAAAATTCTAACTTGAGGTCCACCGCCTTCTCCGGGAGCTGTAACTATTTCTTCTTTTTTGTCATTGTCAAAGTCACCAGAAGCCAGATTGATTCGCCCTTCATAACCAACCGGATATGGTTGCCAAGAGTTGATAATACTACCATCAGTTCGATACAGCTTTACTTCTGGAGTCGCTTGATATCCATAGCTGACTGCGAGCTCACTAATCCCATCACCACCAAGGTCAACTGTGGCAAAATCCATAACGCCTTCAAAGCTTTGGTCCAGAATCTTCAGCTCATTGACAGTCTGGAGTTTTCCATCAAAAATTTTAACTTGTTTCTCTGTTTGGGCATTAACATTGCCAGTCAAACAAAAAAAGCTCCCTGTCATTATAACAGAAAGCGCCAATAGTAATTGAAGTTTTGTTTTAGACATTTGTTTTCTTTTTCTTGGTTAATTTATCAACTATGACGATATTTCGTTCATTAGTCATAATTTGCTCCAAAAAATTATCAGAAATATCTTGACGCAGTTGATACTCATTAACATCCATAACAGTATAATTGATAGAACGCTCTATTTCTTTTTCAAATTCCTTGAGCGTTTTTAGTACTTTTTCTTTTTCAAATTCCCCTACTATCAGTAAATCTGTCTCAGCTTTAGGATCTTCAATAAAAGTACCACTCAAGCAAAAATACTTAATTTCGCCTAAACGACGCAGTCTTTCCACAAAGCGTTTTTCTAATATAATCTTGCTTTTTAGGAACAAATTCAAGAGATCCTGCTTGAACAAATTTTTTGGATTCAACCGATAGTATTTACGTGAGTTGATAGTCCTTTTAACAGCTGGGTCTTTGACTGCTGGAGCCTCCTCTAGAATGATCTTTAATTCCACTAAATTACTTAATTCTCGGCGTATGGAGTTAATCAAAGAATCACATAATCGAGTCAGCTCACGCACAAAAAAACGCTTCTCTGGATTCTCCAAAAAAAGCTTCATAAGCTTTACTCGAGTCTTTGAACCAAATAATTGTTCAAACATATTTTATACAGTGGGTTTAACCACTTTTGCTATTTGCCTATTTCCTACACCCTTAGTATAATATAGATACCTTTCAAACGTCAACAGTGTTATAATACCGACAACAAACCAGCTTAATAGTCAAAGAGAGAAGTATGGAAACTGATCACGATATTTCGCTCGAAGAAATATACATCCCAGCCAAACACAGCAAGGATAATTACCTCTGTGAAGATTTTATTATTTATCCTGACGGCAAAGAAAAGCATGGCGGATATGTCTTGGGTATTATAGAAATACGTGCGACTGCAATTGAAGAAAGCGAGAAGGTCATCAAGTTGATTGTAAATACACTTAAAGAAAAATACTACAATCAAATCAATACTTCCCCTGACCCAACCAAACTAAACTTAGAAACTATTTTTGAATATGCACTCCAAAAGACAAATGATGCGCTAGCAGAGTTTGTACAGATAAGTCACATTAACTTCCCTCTCGAGAATCTAAATTATGTAATTGCCGTTGCTAAACCAAACAACCAAACAAAGGACATAGACTTCATTTTTGCTCAAAGAGGCTTACTTAATGTTTCACTGTTACATAAAACCAAGCAAAACAATTTTAAAATAATAAATGTTATAGAAAATGCTCCAAAGTTCCAAGAAGCTGATGATTTTGGCTTAAAGTTTTTTGCGTCTACTTTAAATGGAAAAATCTACCACCACGACACTATATATTTAGCTACCGAAATTTTCCAGAACTATATTCCACCACACAAGGTTAACAAAATCCTCGCCACCAACGATCTTGGCACTTCCATTGATTATTTTAAAAGCATAATCAACAATACCGACAACAACTCTTACCTTACCTATGCTGCGATTTTCATTCGCATGCAAGAAAGAAAGTCATCCACAGAAACACCAGTTTCACAACAATCAATAGATCAACTAATGTCGACAAAAGATAAAACAGAAAAGTTTTTAACACCTACTTTTACTTTGAATATTGTAGACTTTCTGGGTCGGATTTGGATAAAACTACATCATAAAAAATCTGGAGCGACTTTGCAAGGCATGAAGCAAAACAAAAAGATGCATTTTGGTGTTATTAAATACTTATTTAATGCAATACTTATTTGTGTTAGTTATCCCGTTAAAGCAGTAATTAAGCTTTATAAATTAGCAACCAACAAAGAAGAACGAGGTAAGTTTAAAGAACAGTTAAAATCATTACACTTAATTAATAAAGGCATCTTGATCGCGGTAGGAGCTTTAGTTATAGTCCTTGTTGGTAGTATTTTTTGGCTCAACTACAGACAAGACGTCAAAAAACAAGAACTTGCTTATACTGACTCTGTCCAAGCTATCCAAAACCTGGTTAATGATGCCCAGGTTAATCTAATTTATAAAGATGAAAATAAGAGTTTAACGCTGATCAAACAGGCAGAAGCTGATTTGGCTACTCTCCCCCAAGACAACAACAACCAAAAAGCCAATTACGAAGAACTAGTGAAGCAGATTGGCAATATCAAAAATAAATTATTGCACATAGAAAAAGTAGTTCCACAACTAGTCACCGAAATCAGCACAAACGACACAACACTTCCTCTGTCCGGCCTTTGCCAAGTAGGAGAGACTATTTATACTTTCAGCAGAAGCAACACTTTACTCGAAATCAACAATCAAGTTGTAAGCAAAAAAATCACTTCTGATTCCGGAGATTTTGTTACTTTGTTCTGCGAAGATACAACAATTTTCGCGCTAACTAATCAAAATAAACTCTTAGAATATAAAGATGGTCGATTAAACGCTCTAACCATCAACTGGATGGGCGGTCTCCAAACTATTATTGGAGCTTTATACGGAGACAGACTCTACGTCGTTGATCCTATTAACGAACAAATTTACAAACATCAAAAAGTAGACAATAAATTTAATGATGCTCAAAATTGGGTAAAAAACAAAAAAGATGCCAACCTCCAAACCGCTACTAGCATAGCAATTGATGGCAATATATATGTATTAAATAAAGACGGTAAAATTAATAAATTCTACAATGGAGAATCGCAGGATTTCAAACAAGCACTAATTGAACCAGCCCTTACTAATGCACAGAAAATTTATACAAATCTTGATCTTGCGAATATCTATATACTCGAAGACAAGCGCATTATTGTTTTGAATAAAGATGGAGGCCTTGTAAATCAATATGCAATTGATAGTCTAAACTCTTCAATCTCTGATATCATGGTTTACTCTATAAAACTTAAATAAAAAAATGTTGGGCATTGTTGATTCGTAGTGAACAAAAATTTTTGTTCACTACGGGATGGCCCAACATTTTTTTTATTTATTCTAGTTTTAATTCCTTAGCTCTTTCCCAAGTCTTTTCATCAAGTACTATCAAATTGTTTTCTCCAATTATGTAGAAATAATCATTAATAAATAATCCACGTTTAGCTCTGACTCCGCTAACAGCCTTGGTCAGACTTAACTTATTGTCAGCATACGAGAAGATATATCCACCAAAGGCATGATGAGTATTTAAAACATCTGACCAATAATCTTTCAACGAATACTTACTAACCTCAATTGGATTTTTAGGATCAGACACATCAAAGAGAGACAATTTTACCGATTGATCTTCGCGTCCGACACCTAAAATGATGTTTTCCTTTAGAGGATGTAAATATGATGAATATCCTGGTATCTTTAATTCGCCCGAGAGTTCCGGCGCTTTAGGATTTTCTAAGTTTAGCACATAAAAAGGATCAGTTTCCTTAAAAGTGACTACATAGCCTTTATCAGAAATAAAACGCACCGAGTAAATACGCTCACCCACGCCCAAATCATTAACTGAACCAGTGACATTTAAAGCTTTATCAAGAATATAAACATCATTAACACTTTGATCTGAGTTGAAAAAATATGAACCGCGACCACCGGAAGTTGTCGCAACTCTAAGGTTTCCTTCATATTCATCCATAGAAAATTGATTTAACAAATCTCCAGGGACAAAGCCTTGAGCTGAAACTTTAAGACCGTCAACATTAACCTTGACTATACCTGTCTCCATAAACTCACGAACATGCAGTTTTAAATAGTCCTTCATGCGATTCTCCATTTCATTTTGCATCTTCAACTCATCATCCTTAGATAAAGAGGCAGAATAGTTATTCATAAGACTTTCGAACTCTGTCATTTTGGCTGAGTTGCTAAGATCATAATTTGCCACCTTTCTTAGTTTAGAAACTAACTCAGCTGGAAAGATATCTACATTAGCCTCAAAAAAACCTACTATAACTTTCAAAATATCCGTTGGAGCTTGATAACTTAAATAGATTGATCCTTCGGACATGTAAATCTGAGAATCAGACGATGAACCAAGAATTGATGTTTTATTAATAACTGCACCACTATTAACATCTAAAACAAAAATATTGTAAGTATTGTCGACAGCAGTTGGCTCTATTGGATAATAAATATCAGAACAAGCTAAAGAAATTTCGACATTATTGATTGAATAAACTCTGAGAGGACAAGGACTATAATCACCGACATAAGTTTGTGTGACTAAATAAAGTTTATCACCGTAAAGTCGTGCATCACGATATTGATTTTCTTCTAGATAATTTAATTCCCATTTTTGTACTGGTTTTTTTGGATCACTAACATCAAAGGCTCGGATATTGTCATAAGCAAGCACTAATAAAACATTATCTTTCAACAAAAGATTCCCGTAAAGTTCAATGCTGGAGTCAATGCCCATAGATTCTAACGGAAGAGCTTTAATGAGAGTTGTCTGGGTCGTATAACTACCTCCCCAATAAGGTTCTTGCATCGGGACGTCCCCACCCCAAACTTTTGGTTGTATTCCTGTTTTATATAATGATGTTGATAAATAAATTTCTTTGCCGTCTGTTTTGACCATATCAGGTTCGTCAATACCTTGAACTTGAACATTTGTTTCAGAAACACGTTCGGCTGAAGCTTGAGATGAGTCCCCTGCACCCAAGCCAACCTCTGTTGATTTCATCATCGGTGCGCTCAAAGTTGCTTCTGGTATAGCTAAATCCATAGCTCCAGTTGTACGCCCCATAGAAAAACCATAATATCCGGACGTTAAATTCGCTGCTTGAACTAAATAAGCCTTAAATTCTTCTGGACTTTCAAAGGCCTTAAGTCCACGTTCCTTCTTAGAATCAGGACTTTTATCAGCAATTTTTACTATTGCAGTAGGATCATTGTTTACTGGTTTTTGAACACGTTCCTTGTAAAAAATGTAAGAGATTTCAACTCCAAAAATTAAAATGAGCACAACGACTAATAAAATTTGGAAGACCTTACCTCGTTTTACAGGTTCTGGAGGTAATTGGATTGAATTAAATTCTTCATTTGGCATATTTATTAGCGAGATAAGTTATATGCGAGTTAAGTTAAATAAGCAAATCTCCGACTTGCTTAAAACTTATCTCGCTTACCTTGCTTGTCTCGCTTGTTAGTTTTACAAATTATAACATTTTTACATCGCAATAACAAAAACACCCCACAAATAGCGGGGTGTTTTTATTAAAAACGAAACTTATTTTAAATTAACTGTAGCACCAGCTTCGACTAATTTAGTCTTCATAGCTTCAGCTTCTTCTTTCTTAACACCTTCTTTAACATTCTTTGGAGCGCCATCAACTAAATCTTTAGCTTCCTTAAGACCTAGACCTGTAATTTCTTTAACGACCTTGATAACAGCAATCTTGTTTTCTCCACATGAAGCTAATTCTACATCGAATTCGCTCTTTTCTTCTACAGCGGCAACAACTGGAGCAGCAGCCATAGCCATAGGAGCAGCAGCACTCACACCAAATTTTTCTTCTAAAACTTTTACCAATTCAGCTAAATCTACAACTGACATTTTTTCGATTTCTTCGATCAAGCTTTTGAATTTAGCTGGGACTTCTACTACTGTTTTTTCTTCTGACATATTTTTTGTTGAGTAACGAGTAACGGGTAACGAGTAACGATATTATCTGATTACTGGTTACTGGTCACTGGTTGCTGGTCACTTATTTATTATCTTTAATTGCGTTTAACACACAGACCAACCCGCGTAAATTACCTTGCAAAACATTTACAAAGCCCGAGATTGGTGACTTTAATGAACCGACTAACTTTGATAACAATTCGAGCTTAGATGGGATGTTAGAAAGTTGAATTACTTGTTCAAGGGTAATTACTTTTCCTTCTAAGACACCTCCACGGAACTCTAACTTGTCGTACTTTTTAGAAAATTCTTTTATAATCTTTGCACCTGCGACTTCGTCATCTTGGCTAATAGCGACAGCGATACCACCCTCAAATGTTTTTACATTTGAATCAGTAATACCTTGATCCTCTAAAGCAAGACTGAGTAAAGTCTTTTTAGTTGCAAAAACTTCGACATTTTGTTCGCGACATTTATCACGCAACTCTTGTGTTACAGACACAGGCAAACCCTCGTGCTTGAAAATAATAGATGACTTAGCACCCTTTAATTTCTCGCTCAAAGCCTTGACTATGCTCTGCTTCTGCTCTTTAGTTTTTGGCATATTATTTTAAAGGTTATTAAAAAAAATCTGCTTTTCCGCAGACTTCAATAAAATGACTAAGTCAAAATATTTTCCTAGGTGGGATTTATAACGCTTTTGGCGGAACCCACTGTCTACGGATTGATGTTATTATTCTACCAAAACTACCAGACACTGTCAAGACTTAATGTTTAGCTAAATTTAGCTAACTTCTGTCCCAAAAAACTGTTTCCCGAGGATAATCTTCTCTAAATTGCTTAAATTACGACCATTAGCCACTATCAATTTTACGCCTTGTTTTTCTGCTAATTTGCAGGCTATTGGGTCAAAAGGTAGATTCATGCCTGGAACCCATTCTGAGCCTACCAAGGCCCTTAATTCAGGCCAGGAAAGCTGAGACAATGGCTTAGCCTTAGGTTGTTTTTGGGGATCTTCTGAATAGATGTAGTCGATATTGGAAAGATTAATAACTGCCTCCGCTTTTACCTTCTTGGCAACACTAACCGCTACATAATCCGTGGACCAACCAGGTTTCCAGCCTCCACCAATAATAATGCTCGATTTACCCCGTGGGATCATATTCGGATCTGTGATTATTTCACTTAAAGCTGACTTACCAAAAAGTGATCGCACGAGTGTAGCATTTAATCGAGTAGCCGCAACTCCAGTCCAATCCAAATCATTTGAATCTTTGATTCCGAGCCCACGCAAAACCGCTTGATATTTACGGCAAGTTCGTCCCCCGCCAACAATAATATAAAATTTATTATTCTTGCTGTATTTTAAAATCAATTTTTTAAACTTTTTCAAAAAGTTGGTATCAATTTCTTCTGGCACAACTATGGCCCCACCAAGACTTAAAACAAATGTTTTCATAATTATTGTAATAAATTATTGAGTATTTTTGCTTGTTCAGCCCAATTAAATTTTTCTTGAACTCGTGCGTAGCCATTTTCTCCAAGGGCTCGAGCGTGTTCTGGATTTTGCAATAAATAAATAATAGCCTCGGCGATTTCTTTTTCGTTGTTTGGATCAACGACAATTCCAGTTATGTTATGTTCAACAGCCTCGACTGCCCCACCACTACGACCGGCGATGACAGGCTTTTTATAAACTCCAGCTTCAAGAAAGACGATACCAAAACCCTCAACATCGCCATCTGGCAGCTCTCGACAAGGCATAACAAATACATCCGCTAAGTCATAAAACGCTGGTAATTCAGAGTCATCGACCTTGTCATAAAAAATTACTTGATTTCCCAATCCCAAATCAAGAACCAATTGTTTTAATCTCGCTTGATCAGGTCCTTGTCCGACAATAACATACCGAGCCTCAGGTACTTTTTCAAAAACCTTTAAGAAAGATTTTAAAACCATATCTTGTCCCTTACGTTCAACCAAACGACCAACTGTTAAAATAATTTTCTTTCCGCTGAGGTCATTTTTAACAATTAGATTGTCTTTTATAACTTGCGAGACATTTTCTGAATTTATATTTGGACAAGGATAAACAATTTCGATTTTGAGTTTTATCTCTGGAAAATATTTTTTAATTAACCGTTTAGTAAACTCACTATTGACGATAATCCAATCAGCGGAATTGAGAATTAATTTTGTAATCCATTTTTTTCTAAAGTTTACTTGCGTCAAGTTTAAATCTAAACCATGCAACGAGACCCCGTAAGGTAAATTAAATAATTTTTTATGGATGTACGCAATGATACCGATCGGCAATATTTGAGCGACAATTAAAAACTCTATCCTTTCGCTTTTAATCAATCTGCCTACAGACAAAAAAAGTGGTAACCATTTAGGCCACAACCATTTATTTTTATTGATTAAGTTTTGGCGGTAAACTGAATATTCTTGCTTAACATCAAAATCGATCGAGTTAGTAGCTTCGGGCGCTAAAACAACCAGGGAGTCACTCGATAATTCTCGGCAAAGATTAGCCCAGTAATTGGCTACGCCCCCAGTCTGTGGCGGAAAATCAATTGTGGCTAATAAAGTTCTTTTCATACTTTAAGTTTAATAACTGAGAGCATAGACCCAGAGCAGGCCTCTTTTTCACGACGGAAAGAATAATACTTATCATTTAGACAACAGGTACATTCATGACTCATTAAAATATTTTCATCAATAATTCCTTTTTCTTTTAGTTGACTGACAATTACTTTTTGTAAATCGACATATATTCGTCCTTCTTTTTCTAATACTGATTCGCTCAATAATAATTTAAATTGATCAGCGACATCGTTTTGCACTTTAAAACAACAACTTTGTATATGCGGGCCGACTGCAATTCGAATATTCTCAATTTTTGACCCGAGAATTAAACTTGTTTCAATTAAACTAGAAACGATATTAGTATGAACTCCACGCCAACCAGCATGTGCCAAACCAATAACCTTGCTAATCGGATCAAAAAGAAAAATAGGCAAACAATCAGCTGTTTCAATTCCCAAAATAACTTTCGGATCATTCGTAACTAAGCCGTCATAGCCGATCAACCAATCTCTTTGTTTTGCACCACAACCGACAGAATCAACTCCGACGATAACGACATTGTTCCCATGCGGTTGATTTAGCGTAATCAAATTATTTAAATCGAAACCCAACTTCGCAAAGGATCTTTCTATATTCTCCGTGACTTCCGTCTCAGGATCCTTCCATTTAAACGAAAGATTGCCCTCTTCTTTGGTCGAGGTTCCCGCCACGACCAAATCACTAAACTCTGACCAAATTAATTGCATATTAAATCTTTCTTTTTATAAATGAACCGATCAATTCGTTAAGATCTTGACGGGTGATCCCTCGCAATAAAAATAAAACTCCAAAATAGATTACAGCTCCGATAAAAATCAAAACAATAAAATGAATTCTAGTTATCAGCAACTGAATAACGAGTCCCATAGCACCCGCGCCAACAGCTGTCTTGGCAAAAACTGTTATTCCTGCCACCCAGTTTGATGAACTAATCTTTTGCGCCACCCAAGCGCTAACTCCAAATAAAAATATCTGACACACTAAAAAAGAAATACTAGATCCGATAAAACTAAATTTTGGTATTAACAATAAATTCAAAGCAATATTCAAAACCATCGTCAACCCAACTAATTTTGTATTTGTATTTTGCCGTTCACAACCGTTCAATAAAGAACCAAGTGGAAAATTGATAAAGACAAAAAACAAACTAGCCATCAATATCTGTAATGATAAGACCGAAGGCAGATATTCTGATCCATAAAAAAACATAATGATTGGCTTAGCCAATACTCCTATTCCAACAGCTATCGGTAAGACAATAATTGCCAAAAATCTCATAACTCGTTCGTAAGTCAATTTGAGTTGTGCTTTATCGTGTACAAATTGATAACTGAACGCAGGGAAAATTGCCGCAGCCAAAGCAGCTGGGATAAATTGAAATGCAAAAGGTATTTTCATCGCAACAGAATACCAACCGACTGCTTTGTCCCCGACCAGCTTAGAAAGCATGACCGTGTCCAAATAACCGTAAACTCGACTAAAAATAGCAATCAAAGCAAATGGCAAAGCAATTTTGAATATCAGCCTTAAATTATCCAAATTACAGTTTTGCCAAAAATCTATTTTTAATATTTTTTTACAACTAACGGTCGAGAATACAAGACTAAAAGAACTTCCAATCAAATACGGAATTAACAAATATATTAAAGGCAATTTTAGCCAAAGTATAAATAAACCAGAAATCAGAATTAAAGCTTGATTAATAATCACACTAATAGCCTCGTATTTTAAATTTCGTTGACCGCGAAAAACTCCCCAAAAAGTCAAAGTGACTTGATCTAAAAGCATTATAACTCCACAGACATAAACTAGATTTTTTGTAATCTCTGGGTAATGCATCAAATTAATTACCAACACAACCAAAGCATAAACTATGAGTGAGAAAAATAATTTTGTCGCAAGTATAGAACCCAGATACTTCTCGATCTTGCCTTTTTCTTTAGCGCTTTTTGTAATAAGTGCTTGAGTTAAACCCCAATCAACAAAAACAGCGAAAATAGTTGTAAAAGATAATGCAAAGGTATATTTACCCAAGTCCTCTACTCCAATGGCTCTAGCGACTAAAACAAAATACAAAAAAGAAAGCACTTTTTGCGCAATGTAAGATAGAGTTAAATACGAAGTATTTTTTGTGACTGAAACGCTCTGCATAGTTAATAAGAGTATAGCTAAAAGTAGAGTAATTTTCAACCAAAAAATCTGTTCCGGATAGGTGGAACAGATTTTTTGATATAGGTTAACGTTTTGTCCATTGTGGGGCCTTACGCGCTCTCTTTAAACCAGGTTTCTTTCTTTCTTTAACGCGCGCATCTCTAGTAAGGAAGCCAGCTTTCTTTAAAGGTTTTCTAAAATTTGGATTAAGTAACAACAAAGCTCGTGAAATTCCGTGACGAACAGCATCAGCCTGTCCAGAAATGCCACCACCAGAGACTTTTGCTGTAATATCTAGCTTTTCAATTTGGCCAGCCAAAACTAAAGGTGATTTGATTTTTTCTAGCAATTCAGCACTTGGGAAATACTTAGTAAGTTCTTTTTCGTTCACCAAAAACTTTCCATTGCCTTTTTTGTAAACACGAACTTGCGCTACAGCAGACTTACGTCGGCCAACAGCATACAAATATTCCTGTTTCTTTTTACTGCCAGTTTCTTCAACTTCGACTTCTGCAGTTTTAGGTTGTTTCTTCTCTTCTACCATATTTAGTCAACAAATTTTAATCTTTTAATCATGCGATCTCTCATTTTATTATCCGGCAACATATGGATAACAGCATTACGGAGAACAAAAGTTGGATCAGTTGCCATTTTTTTCTTTGGAGTAGCTGTCTTCATACCACCAATAAACTTAGTGTGATGAAAATAAATCTTTTCTTCCATCTTCTTACCTGTAAACTTAACTTTATCGTAATTTTTTACTTCAACAATAGCACCAGCATCAATATGAGGTTGAAACTCTACCCGGTTTTTTCCGCGTAGCAAAATAGCGATCTTTGTTGCCAAACGGCCAACAGTTTCGCCTGTTGCATCAATTTTTACAGTTTCTCGTGTCATATTATACAAATTCAATTATAGCCATCGGTGCGTTATCACCCTTACGTTTATCTAGCTTGACAATACGGGTATAGCCACCTGGACGTGTTTTATATTTAGGACCTAATTCAGTCAAAAGTTTATTCACAGCCTTTTCGCCATAAAAATATCGCAATAGTTGACGACGAGCTGTTAAATCTCCTGCTTTACTAACAGTTACATATTTCTCCACCTTAGACTTTACTGTTTTAGCTCGTATTAATGTTGTTTTAATTTTTTCTTTTAAAACTAAACTCGTTGCTAAACTACGTAGTAAAGCTTTGCGTGGAGCGGCTTTTAGGCTTAATTTACCTTTCTTGTTTTGATGTCTCATAAATTATTTCTAGGCATCCTTGTCTGATCCTTGTTCTGTTAATAGAGAAAAATGTTCAATTAATATTTTTGATGCTTGACTGACAGCTTCCTGAGGAGACATAGTACCATCAGTTTCTATATCCATGATTAATTTATCGTAGTTTGTAATATCACCTACACGAGTTGGAACAACCTTATATCCGACCTTACGTACTGGGCTAAAAATAGCATCGATCATGATATTGCCAATTTCCAGATCTTCTCCAGCTCTTTCTTCTGTCGGAACATAACCACGACCTTGCTTAACTGTTACTTCTAAATCTATTGTTGCCTTATCTGATGTTAAAGTAGCAATTTCAAGCTCTGGATTGACAATTTCAACATCACTGTTCTTTTCAAAAGATTCTGCAGTTATTACTTTTTTTCCTTTTGCTTTTAAGTGAATCTTTACTGGTTCGTCGCTATACACTTTAACTCGTAAATCTTTTAGATTAAGGCAAATTGTCAAAGCATCTTCTTTAACATTATCAATTGCAGCAAATTCTTGATCTACTCCAGCAATTTTTACAGCTGTAACAGCTGCTCCTGGGAGTGAAGATAGTAAAACACGACGTAAAGCATTGCCAATAGTTGTACCATAACCGAAGTAGCATGGTTCAACTGTAAAAGAGGCGACATTTGGCTCAGATCCTTTTTCAAAGGAAATCTTTAAGGGTAATAATAGCTTTTCCATAGTTTTTATTATTTATACTGTCTTCGGACCATGGAGTCCAGCGACAGTTTATTAATATTATCTTGAATAATACTCAACGATCATCTTAAGATCAAAGCCAGGTTTATTCTTAACAAGATTTGGCATATCAACTACCGTGGCCAAGAATTCTTTTGGATCAACGATCATCCAATCAGTTGCTTGCTTAGTCTTAAGCTTTTCTGAAAGATCAGTAAATAAACCTTTCTTTAAGCTACTTTCTTTAATACTAATTTTATCTGAAACTTTTACTTGATAAGATGGAATGCTTAATTTTCTACCATTAACTTTAATATGTCCATGAGTTACAAATTGACGAGCAGCGTCCCGACTATCAGCAAAACCAGCACGGAAGACTACATTGTCAAGTCTCATTTCTAATAATTTAAATAAATTTTCGCCTGTATCCCCTGGACGTTTAAGAACTTTTTCGAAATATCCACGGAATTGACTCTCTAAAATTCTGTATGTTCTTTTTGCATTTTGTTTTTCTCGTAATTGCAATCCATAACCAGAAAGTCTTCCACCACGTCCCAACCTAGGACCATGCATACCGGGAACATAATTTCTTTTAGTTAAAGAACATTTAGAAGTATTACAACGTTCGCCCTTTAAAAAGAGCTTCACGCCTTCGCGACGACATTGTTTGCATTTTGTATCCAGAGGTCTACCCATACTATAATAAATGTTATTTGTTGTTTAAACTCTACGAGCCTTTTTACGTCGGCAACCATTATGTGGAATTGGGGTTGTATCTTTAATAGCTAAAATATTCAATCCATTGGCATTTAAAGAGCGAACAGCAGATTCACGTCCCATTCCAACACCTTTAACAAAGACATTAACATCTTTTAGCCCAAAAACTTTTGCTTTTTCGACAGCATCACGAACAATAATTCCAGCTGCATAAGGAGTCGCCTTTTTAGCTCCTTTAAAACCATTCATACCAGCACTAGACCAAGACAAAACATTTCCTGATTGGTCTGTTAAACTGACAATTGTATTATTATATGTTGCCTTAATAAAAGCATTACCAAGAGTCACCATCTTGATAGTTTTTTTCTTGCGTCCTTTTAAAGTTTTCTTTTTTGAACCAGTCTCTTTTACTTCTGGAAGTTTTACTTCTTCGACTGGATTAATAGCGACTTCTGTCATATATAATATCTATTGTTATGTCTTTTGAGCCTTTGTTCTGCCACTACCTAAAGTCTTACGGACATTACCACGAACAGTACGACTGTTAGTCTTTGTCTTTTGGCCACGGCAAGGTAAACCACGATAATGACGTACCCCACGATAAGCCTTAATTTCTTTTAGGCGTTTGATATTTGATAAAACTTCTCGTCTTAGATTACCTTCTACCTTAGCGTCTTTTTCGATTGCTGTACGCAAAATATTTACTTGTTCTTCTGGTAAATCTTTAGAACGGATATTTGGATCAATGTTTAATGACTTTAGAACCTTTTCTGAAGTAGCTAAACCAACACCATAAATATACGTTAAAGCAATAACTATACGTTTTTCATTGGGAATATTTATACCTGCTATTCTTGGCATATTACTTATCCTTGTCTCTGTTTATGTTTAGGAGTTTTGCAAATAACATGAACTATTCGTTTACGGCGAACGATTTTACAATCTTTACAAATTTTTTTTACTGAAGCCCTAACTTTCATATTTAATATTAGCTTGCTTTTATTAAACCAAGCATTTTATTGTTTTTCTTCTTAGAAACGGTAGACGATACGACCGCGGCTTAAGTCATAAGGAGTTAATTCTACCTTAACTGAATCTCCTGCCAAAATACGAATTTTGTTCATTCGCATTTTTCCAGATAGATGAGCAGTAATTTCATGCCCATTCTCTAGACTGACTCGGAAAGCAGTATTAGGTAACAATTCCTCGACTTTTCCCTTCAGTTCGATAACATCTTGTTTACTCATGAAAAAAGTAACTTAATTATATAGTATTTTTAAAATATGTCAACATAGAGTATCCAGTCGACATTTTATCAGGGTTTTGACTAAGTTTTGCTTAAAATTACTTAATTTAAACCGCGATTTATAATGTAAATATTACGTCTCTAATTTTAGCTAAATTATGAATTTTTGTCAAATACTGGCCAATAACGGTTAATTACGTCTCTTAAATATTTTCTCTAATTCTTCAAAAGAAAGTGCAAATACACAGGGACGACCATGCACACAAGTATATTGACTCCCCAATTTCTCTAAGTCATTGATTAGGGCTTCCATACCAGACAGAGACAAAGGATCACCAAATTTTATTGCCCTCCGACAAGCCATCATTTTGAAAATTCTATCCACAGCCGGTGTAAGGACATCCTCGACTATTGGAGCTTCGTCTAGGTCAGCGACTATCTCTAAAACAATCTTTCTGGTATCCAGATGAACTAAAAACTGAGGGACTGAAGACAAGGCAAAACTCTGACCACCAAATTCAGAAATCTCAAAGCCCAAACGATTTAACAGCTCTTGATTAGCAATCAAAATCCGGG
>Ga0076118_104_pt1 | contig 19587 bp, 18 predicted proteins | sample RifGroC2_FD_67675 | JGI IMG/M metagenome (GOLD analysis project Ga0076118, IMG submission 67675) | Parcubacteria bacterium GW2011_GWC2_38_7 | reverse complement strand
CGGGGCCTCCGGGTAGTCCGGAACTTTGTACCCCTGCGCCTGCAGCTCCCTGATGGCCTCCTTGAGCTGCGGGATCGAGGCGGAGATGTTCGGCAGCTTGATGATGTTGGCCTCGGGCGTCTTCGCCAGATCGCCAAGCTCGGCGAGCTGGTCCGCCGACCGCTGCGCCTCGGTGAGCAACTCGGGGAAGGTGGCGATGATGCGGCCGGCGAGCGAGATGTCCCGCGTCTCGACGGAGACGCCAGTGCCCTTCGTGAAGGCCCGCACGATCGGGAGGAGAGAAAACGTAGCCAGGGCGGGCGCCTCGTCAATGTGCGTCCAGATGATTGTCGACGTCGTCGAGTTCATGGCCTCTCCTTGGAATAACGTGGAGCTTTTGCCCGCGCCAAGGCGGGTCCATTTGAAGCTCCAATGCTTAGCTCAGCCCAAATAAACTATATGGATAAAAGGGCGCGAGAGTATATGATGAAAACTGTCTTAAAAAAGATAGAGGCACCAATAGAAAGTATTATAGCTGATGTCGAAACTGCTTTGCGTCGTATGCCCAAGGGCGCGATGAAGCAACCACAATCCGGACAAGTTTTTATTACTGCTCCGATGAACTTTGCTTTGGTTAATTCCGAGAAAGAGGCCGTAAAACTTGGCGATGAATTTGTTAGCACAGAACATCTTTTTCTTTCTTTACTAAAAGTTGATTCCGGCGCGAGTGAAATTTTAAAACTTTATAAAATAGACTATGATTTAGTTTTAGAAATTTTGACTGATGTCCGCGGTGGACAAAAGGTTGATTCTGCAGAACCGGAAAATAAAATAAATATTTTAAGCAAACACACAGTTAATTTAACAGAAGAAGCTCGTCAAGAAAAGTTGGATCCGGTTATTGGCCGTAACGAAGAAATTCGTCGGGTTTTGCAAGTTCTTTCTCGTCGTACCAAAAATAATCCAGTGTTAATCGGTGAACCGGGAGTTGGTAAAACTGCGATTGCAGAAGGTTTGGCTCAACGCATAGTTTCTGGTGATGTGCCGGAAAATTTAAAAGAGCGAGAAGTCTTATCTCTTGATATTGGTTCTTTGGTCGCTGGTTCTAAGTTCCGTGGAGAGTTTGAGGAGCGCATGAAGGCAATTTTAACTGAAATTAAAAAGAATAAAGATCGTTATATTATTTTTATCGATGAGTTGCACACTATAGTTGGCGCTGGGTCTATCGAAGGAACTCTCGACGCTTCTAACATGTTAAAGCCAGCGTTAGCACGTGGAGAATTGCATTGTGTTGGTGCGACAACGCTCAAAGAATATCAAAAACATATAGAAAAAGATGCCGCGCTGGAACGTCGCTTCCAACCTGTTTACGTTTCTGAACCGACCGTTGAAGATACGATTGCAATTTTGCGTGGTATTAAAGAAAAATATGAGGTTCATCATGGGGTTAGAATTACAGATGATGCCTTAGTTGCGGCCTCTAAACTTTCTCAAAAATATATCACCGATCGTTTTCTTCCAGATAAAGCGATTGATTTAGTTGATGAAGCAACTTCTGCTTTACGAATTGAGTTGAATAGCATGCCAGTGGAATTGGATTTGATGAAGCGCGATATTATGCGTTTAGAAATTGAAAAACAAGCTATTTCTCGCGAAAAAACAACAACTACAGTTAAGCGTCTACGAGAAATCAATAAAGATTTGGCCGAGCTGAAAGAAAAATCTCATCAATTAGAAATGCATTGGAAAAAAGAACGAGAACTGATCAATGATATTCAAATTGCTAAAAAAGAAATTGATAAGATGCGTCAGGAAGCAGAAATTTACGAACGTAAGGCAGAGTACGAACGTGTGGCCGAAATTCGTTATGGTCGCATTCCGGAAAGAGAAAAAGCCATCAAGAGTTTGCAAGCACGTTTAAAGAAAACTCAAACCGGCCCTGGTGGTAGAAAGATTCTTAAAGAAAAAGTTACAGAAGAAGATATTGCGGTGGTTGTTTCTAAATGGACAGGAATTCCTGTTTCTAAAATGTTGCAAAGCGAAATCACTAAATTAGCTCATGCCGAGGACGAACTCGGAAAAAGAGTTATCGGACAAAAACGTGCTATCCATGCTGTTTCTAATGCTTTACGTCGTTCTCGTGCTGGTTTGGCCGAAGAAAATCAACCTATAGGTACATTCATGTTTTTGGGGCCAACTGGAGTCGGAAAAACAGAATTAGCTAAAGCTTTGGCAGAATTTATGTTTAACAGCGAAGATGCGATCGTTAGAGTTGATATGTCTGAATTTATGGAAAAGCACGCGGTTTCTAAATTGATTGGCTCGCCTCCAGGTTATATTGGTTATGACGAAGGCGGACAGCTTACAGAAAAAGTTAGACGACGACCATACTCAGTAGTTTTATTTGATGAAATCGAAAAGGCTCATCCTGACGTCTTTAATTCCCTCTTACAATTATTGGATGATGGACGTTTAACTGATGCTAAGGGGCGCGTTGTTAACTTTAAGAACACTCTGATCATTATGACTTCTAATATTGGCAGTGATCTTATTTTGCAATCAATAAATAAGCGTGGGAATCTTGGGTTCCATGGTAACGAAGTAAATCAACAAGATGATATTGAGGCAAAAGTAAAAAATCGTTTAAAAGATTTCTTTAATCCAGAATTCTTAAATAGAGTTAACGAAGTAATTGTTTTTGAAGCTTTGCAAAAAGAAGAGCTTCGTCAAATTGTTGACTTGCAATTAGAATTTGTTTCTAAACGCTTAGCTGAACATAAAGAAATTAAACTCTCTTTCAGCAAAAGTATTAAGGAAATGCTGGTAGAAAAAGGGTTTGATCCGCAATTTGGTGCACGTCCGCTAAAAAGATTGATCCAGAGCATGATTTTAGATGAATTAGCTCTTAAAATCATAGAAGGAAAAGTAAAGAACAAAGTCATGGTTGATTACAATAATCAGACTCAAAAAGTTAATATTAAGTGTTAGTTACGAATAGCTACATAAAAATGAACTTACGAATTACTGCTTTTCGATGAAAGCAGTAATTTGTTTTATTGTAAGTAGTAATTTATAACATCAATATAGATGTATTATTTGTAAATCTGGGCTGTTTACTTTGAATCGTATATTCTGTATAATAGCCTATATGAATAAAAACAAAACTTTGCTCAATTTGGTGATAATTTTAGGTCTTTTTTTGCCGTTTTTGCCAATTCAAGCAGCAACTTTTGACCCTGGTAACATTATTTCTGACATGGAAATGACCAATTACAACACCATGACTCAGCAGGATATCCAGAATTTTTTAAATAAAAAATCTGGGACTTTAAAGGCATTAATTGCCCCTGATGTAAACGGTGTTCCTAAGTTAGCTAGTCAAATTATTTACGAAGCAGCTCAGCTAAACATGATCAACCCAATGTATTTATTGGTCATGTTGCAAAAAGAAATGAGTTTAATTGAGGATCCAAGCCCAAGAGCTAGTCAATATGATTGGGCTATGGGCTATGGGGTTTGCGATAATTGTAGTGTTAATGATCCTAAAGTTGCTGCACTGAAGGGCTTCGGAATACAAGTTGATAGAGCGGCCGGCGTGGATCGTTGGTTTTACGATAATGCACAGAACGGTTGGTTAAAAAGAGCGGGAAAATCTTATCCTATTGATAGTCAAGAAGTATTTATGCAAAACCAAGCCACAGCTAACTTGTATAATTACACGCCACATATCAAGGGTAATTATAATTTTTGGAAAATTTGGAACAATTGGTTCTCCCAAAAATATCCTGATGGCACGCTTTTACAAGCAGAAAATGAATCAGGTGTTTGGTTGTTACAAAATGGTATGCGCAGAGCTTTCCAATCAAAGTCTGCTTTAGTCTCTCGTTATGATCTTAAAAACATTATTATTGTTAGTTTGGGAGAGTTAGAAAAATATGAAATTGGTACAGCTATTAAATATCCAAATTATTCTTTATTAACTACTCCAGATGGCACTGTTTATTTATTAGTTAATGATCAGCTAAGAAAATTTGAGTCAAAAGAAGTTGTTAGAACACTTGGTTACAACCCAGAAGAATTCGAAGCTATAACTTTAACCGAGTTGGCCAGTTACGAACAAGGAGAACCTATCACCATTGCTAGTTCTTACCCTGCAGGTGCTTTACTGCAAGAGAAAAGTACTGGAGGCGTCTTTTATGTGGCTGATGGTTACAAATATCCGATAATTGCAAAAGAGATTATGCAAATCAATTTTCCAAAGATGAAGATAACTGCAGTTTCTACAGAAGAATTAGACAAATTCCCTCGCATGGATTCTGTAAAAATCAAAGACGGTACGCTTGTAACATCTAAAGAAAATTCTTCAGTATACGTGATTGCTAATGGTAAAAAAATGCCAATATCATCATCAGCAATTTTTGAAGGTCTTGGTTATAAATGGGGAAACATAAAAGTTGTTCCAGAAAAAGCTTTAAGCAATATTCCACAAGGAGATTATTTGGATCTTGATTACAAAAAATAATATGCTTGTATTTGCTGGTATAGTTCCACATTCACCAATTTTAATTCCAACTATTGGTAAAGAAAATCAAGCAAAGTTAACAAAAACTTTAAAAGCCTTTGATATCCTAGAGGAAGAATTGCATCGCGCTAATCCTGATACTATTATTGTCATTTCGCCTCATGGCGAAGTCAATAATTACAATTTTGTAGTCAATACTCAAAGTGATTATAAGGCGCAACTTCAGGACTTTGGTGATTTTAGCACTGAGCTAAATTTTAAATCAGATTTAGTTTTCATCAATCAATTAAAAAGTCAAAACGAAACAAAGCTTCCAATACAGCTAACACATGGAGATAATTTGGATCATGGCTTTTCTGTCCCATTATATTTTTTAACTAGAAAATTCAAAAATTACCGCATAGTACCAATTAACTATGCCATGTTAAATTATGAGATGCATATAAAATTGGGCGAAGCTATTAAAGAAGCTTGTTTTTCGCTCGATAAGCGTTTCGCAATTATTGCATCTGGAGATTTGTCTCATCGTTTGTCGTATCATGCCCCTGTTGGTTTTTCGCCCCAAGCTAAGGATTTTGATAAAAAAATGATTCAGTTGTTAAAAAAGAAAAACGTCGAGAATATTTTAAATCTTGATACGGATTTGGTAGAAAATGCCGCTGAATGTGGTTTGCGTTCTTTCTTGATTCTCCTCGGGGTAATTAAAAATATGGATTATGATTTTCAGGTTTTAAGTTACGAGTCCCCTTTTGGCGTCGGTTATCTGGTTGGAGAGGCGAAATTTAAATAATATGATGCGCATTGCACAATTTATTCCTCTGACAAAACTACCAAGAAAGCTTGGTTGTTTTGATTATCAAGTGTCTTCGGATATGGCGAAGGTTTTAGAACCCGGATTAGTTATCCAGATTCCTTTTGCTAAAAGAAAAGTTTGGGCTTGTTTTGTTGGGTTTATAGGTAAGAGCAACTTCGAAAATATAAAAACAGTCGAGAATATTGTAATCTTAACGCAACTGGATAAATTTCAGCTTGAGTTTTTGTTTTGGTTTTCTAATTACCATTATTATTCTTTGGGTTCGACTTTTACACTTATGCAACCGGAGTTACCGCAAAAGATTCAATCTAAACCCAGAGTTGGTAAAATAGCCGAGCCGATTTCTAAGCCAATTATATTTGAACAAAACTTGCAAACAAAAAAAATTGCCAAAGAAATTATTGAAGGTAAGGATAAGAAATATTGGATTGCAGACTTTGATGCTTCTGCCAAATGGTCTTTATATCTAGAATTGATACAACAATCGCAAAAACAAGTTTTTGTTTTCTTTTCAGATGTTGTCACAGCTCGACGATTTTATGATTCTTTGCCGGTTATGATCAAAGAACAAACGCAACTCGCAATCGGCGAAAGCATGAAAACTAAAAATAAAGCGTATCAGATTTGGAGCGATATAAAAGAAAATAAATGTAAATTAGTGGTCGGAACTCGTTCCACTTGTTTTTATCTGCATGAGAATGTTGATTTGCTGATCGTTGATAGCACTGATTCCGAAGATTTCAAACAATGGGATCAGGCTCCTTATTATGATTCAGTCAATTTACTTATAAAAGCACAAAGTATACTTAAAGGTAAATTGATACTGACTACAACTAAACCCCGCATCGAGGATGCTTACACATTTAAAAAAGAAAAATATCAATATATTTCTTTGGGTCACAAAGCTAAACTAGATATTACGATTTCTGACATGGGCAAAGAACAGAGACGTAAATATCATTTTCTTTCGTTTAATGCAGAAGTAGCTTTAGCAGAATGTTTAGAGAAAAATAAACAAGCTTTACTTGTCATAAATAAATCCGGCATGTTTAGTAAATTAGTTTGTCCTGATTGTGCTTACGAAGCTCGTTGTGAAAAATGTGATCTACCTATGACTGTTAATGAAGAAAATGAGCTTGAATGTCGTCATTGCAAAATTAAGATAAAAATTCCCTCAGCTTGCCCTCAGTGTGGCAATGTTAGACTGCAAGGACGTGGAGCAGGATTGGCTCAGATGAAGAAAGAATTGAGTGTTGAATATCGTTGCTCGGAAGATCTATCCGACAGTAAAGCACAAATACTTTTGAGCACCGGGCAATATCTCGAAAAAGAAAGTTTAGAAAATATCGGTGCGGTAATCTTTGTCTATTTTGATAGTTTAATCTATTTGACCGACTTTAATGCTAATTACCGACTTTACTCTTTTGTTCAAAATATAATCGGAACGCTGAATCAATCGCAACCAGTTGTTATCCAAACATATTTCCCAGAAAACGATGTTTTTAAATATTTAAAAAACGATTATTCAAGTTTATATAAAAATGAAATTTTAAGTCGCGAAGAGCATAGCTATCCCCCATTTTGCAATTTAATAAAACTGTTTTTTCAACATCATGACAAAAAGATATGTGCAACTGAAGCTGAACGACTTTTTAAGATCTTAGAACCTCAAATAAAGGCTTTGGGAGGGACTCTGACAGAACCTTATCTTTACTATTTAAATAAAATTCGCAAACGCTTTCGATATATTTTAACTATAAAGTTACCAACTCTGAGTTTGGAGGCTGAAAATCAATTACTAAATTCAATTCCAGATTTCTGGAGCATTGACAAAAGCCCCAAAGACTTGTTATAATCTTCGTAAATTAACGCAAAAATATGCTATATAAAATATTAACACATCCCAATAAGGAATTACGCAAAAAGTCACAAAGAATTTTGGTGGCAGAAATTTGCACAGATGAAATGCAAAAGTTTTTGATTGATATGTCAAAAACAATGATCACGAAAGATGGTGTGGGCTTGGCTGCGCCTCAGATTGGTGTCCTCAACAGAATTATCGTCGTTGCTTATAGAGATAAAGTTTTGGCTTTAATTAATCCTGTGCTCTCTAAGAAGTCATGGTTAACAGAAGTAGAAGAAGAAGGTTGTCTCAGTGTCCCAGGAGTTTATGGCTTAGTTAAACGCCATCGCAAAATAACTGTGAGTGCCTATAATGAAAAGGCAGAAAAAATAAACTTTGATGCGCGTGGATTGTTAGCTCGCATTATCCAACATGAAGTTGATCATTTGGATGGAGTTCTTTTTATCGACAAAGTTAAAAAAATCACTCAAGGAATAATGCCAAAACTAGATGAATAAAAAAGACATAAAAATAATATTTATTGGATCAGCAAATTTTTCTGTGCTGATTTTGAAGATGCTGATTAAAGAATATTCGGTTCAGCTGGTTATTACGGAAGAAGATAAAATTGCGGGTCGTGGTAAGAAGATCAGTTCCCCACCGACCAAATTGATTGCCATCGAGAATCAGATACCCTGCACACAACCAGAAAAAGTTAAGAACAATCAGGAATTGTTTAACCAAATCAGAGACTTGCATCCGACGATACTGATTGTAGCGGCTTATGGTAAATTGTTGCCAAAGGAGATTTTAGAAATGACAAAATTTGGTTGCCTTAATGTTCATCCTTCCCTTTTACCAAAATACAGAGGCCCATCACCTATTCAAACAGTTCTTTTAAATGGAGAAAATAAAACAGGTGTTTCTATTATGCTTTTGAATAGCGCGATGGATGAAGGAGAGATTTTAATCCAAGAAGAAATGCCTATCAACTCAGATGAGATTTATGCTGAGCTTGAAGAAAAGCTAACTATTAAAAGCACGGAAATTCTCGACATGATTTTGCCACGTTACATTAATCATGAAGTTGAACTTTTAAAACAGAACAGTCTTGAGGCAACTTATTGTTATAAAATTGATAAGTTGGATGGGAAAATTAATTTCAGTAATTCTGCTCAAGATATTTATAATCAATATCGCGCTTACAAGTCTTGGCCGGGAATTTATTGTTTCTATAAAAAATTAAAATTGGATTTAATTGAAGTTCAGAATGTCTTAGTCGAGGAGATTGATAATTACAAACCGGGCGAAGTATTTAAAAAAAATAAGGCAATCTACATAAAATGCCAAGATTCAGCCTTAGAGCTTATAAAAGTTAGATTAGAATCGAAAAAAGAAACGTCTATTCTTGATTTCTTGAATGGTCATAAAGATTTTGTCGGAGCTGTTCTAGAATAGTATTCGACGGTAGTAAAAAAGATTAAGAGATAGCCGATTCCTAAAGGATGATTTAAGTACGGGCTAAACATATGAGTTCCGAGTAATGCAATTAAGCCAACAAATAAACCAATTAGAAGAGCATTTCTGTGTTGCTCTTCTTTGTTTTTTAAAAGTATAAAAGCTTTTTTTACAATTTGGAAAATAAATAACAGGTAAATAAATAAACCGAATAAACCAATTTTGAGAATTATATCTAAATAACCCCATTCAAAGGCATATGTTGTGTAAACCCCGGTTGGATTATCCTCAGTGACGATGCGCGGATCGCGACTTTCGTAAGTGACAGTTGTGCCCCAACCAGAACCGATTATTGGATGTTGAGAAATTGCTTCGAATAATTGAGGTAATTGATTCCAGCGACTGGCACCGGCTTGGTCTCCAATATCAAAGCGAGAATTTAAGGCAGAGCTGGGATTTAAAACAGTTTGTTGTGGTAATGGGAAGAATAGAGCTATTATCAGTACAATCGATGACAGCAATGCAATGATGAGTGACTTCCCTATTAGAGTTGCAAATTGATAAATTCTTAAGCGATAATAAAAAATTGCAAACATGAGGATAGTGATTCCTGCAACTATCAATCCCACCCAATAACTTCTGGAAAGTGAGAGTAAAACTGTTGCGAGGTTCAAAGCGATTATTAAAGATAAGATTAACCATTCCTTTTTATTTGTTTTAAATTTCTTAATCAAAAGGATATTGACCAAAATTATCAGGCAAGCAATTAGACTCCATATTTGAGCTTGCGAAAAAATGCGGTATAGTCCTCCGCTAACCAAAGTGAATTCACCCCAACGCATGTCTCGGCCCCAATCATACAAATAGTTTGGTAGTTGAGTGAATTTATGGGAGAAAACATAAAGAAAAAAGAGTGATTTTAATGATACGGCTGTTATCCCAGCGGTTAAGATGGGCCAAAGTTTACGTAAGTCTGTTTTTCTCTGCAGAACATAAATGATCGGAAATAAATATAAGAAATAAAGCCAAGCATTGAAATCGTTAAAGATGTTTTTGAAAGAATTTTCATTCAATAGTGCAGAGATCAAACCCCAGATAAAAACTAAAGCTAAAATGATCAGGTATTTGTTTTTCAAAAAGACATTGAGAGTATTTTTAAATTCTTTTTTGCGTAGACTGTGGTATAAAAAAGAAACCACCACTATAGCAAAAAGAGCAATGCGAATAGAAATTATTTGTCCGTTCAAATTTAAATCAAAATAATGTCCTTGAGAGCCGATTAATAGTTCGATGAGAACAGCAAAAAGACCATACTCGAGTCGGTAAAGTGTTAAGCAGAAAAGCAAGAAAGCAAAAAAGCAAAAAAACAAATTACCAGTCCCCCAGACTTGGTTGAGACTGTGATTTAAAAAAGAAAAAAGTTCAATAATAAAAATTAGCAGTAACGAAATTTTAAACGTTCTGCCAAACCAAAATGATTCAGTTGCCGGTGTAAGTTTATTCATCGATTTTGCGGTAAAGCTGGTAGATTAAACTTTGGGGTCTATTGGAGATAAAGCAATGTGTATTAAAGAGGCTCCTAAGGAAAGATGGTGCGCTGTGTTGGGAATCTTCGAACTGTTTTAAGGTTAAATCAACTAAGAAATCATCTACTTTTAACCAACAATGTTTGACCGGGGTGGTGCCGAATTCTCCGGACTCCAAGAGGCAATTGTGTTTGTTTGATTTTAAATAATTGGCTAACTCAGTGTGATGATAATTTGCTAAACCACTAATGTTTATAACTCGGACAGTTTGTCCGTCGACAATTGATTTACGTGCTTTGTCGTAAATATATTCTTCTATGTTTTGTAGAAGTTTATCAATATTCGGTGCTTTTTGTTCATCAAAATCTATGTAAGGAGTAAAACTGAATGAATTGTCTATGATAAACATATGGTTAGACACGTGATTGAGGCCGTGCCTTTATTTTTAAAGTTTGAGTTAATAAAGTTAAGAGCCAGCTGATAGGTTGCAGACAAAATAGAATCCAATATTCGTATGGTTTATGATGTTTTTTAAAGTAATGGAGCAGTCCATTGTTAAAACGTTTTTGTTTTTTAAGGCCAAAGGTTTGTGCAAAACTTTTACCTTCGTAATGCGTGATCTCGGTATGCGGTGTAAAATAGATTTTGTAACCATGCTCGACTATGTTTTTGCAAAGTTCTACATCCTCCCACCATAACCAATAAGTCTCGTCCCAGCCACCAATTTTATTCAGGATTTCTTTTGTTGTAAAAATGCAAGCTCCCATGGCTTGTTGCACTTCTTTTTCAGAAAGATAATCAAAATCCTTCATTAGATAATTTTTTATACAGGGTAGCCAGCTTAAAAAATGATGCAATTTTAACATAACTAGGATCTGACTGCATAGGTCCGGCAATCTTTTAACGCTCGGCTGAATACTTTTGTCAGCATATAATAGACGACAAGTGACTACCCCAGCATTTGTTTTTGATTGGAAAAATTCTTTTAATTTTAAAACAACATTATCATGAATTTCCATGTCAGGGTTCATAAAAAAGACATACTCCCCTTTGGCGATACTTAAGCCTTGATTGTTTGCTTCGGCAAAGCCGGCATTAAAGTCATTGTCGATAATAACGAGCCGTTTGCTGTTAATCTCATCGCGGAACTGTTGTTGCAAATGTTCGACTGAGCCGTCAGACGATTTGTTGTCAACGACGATAACTTCGAATCGAATATTCCTTGTATATAAAAAAATAGATTGAATCATCTTGGTGATGATTTCCTTTACATTCCAATTAACAGTGACGATAGAAACATCAACTTGATCGCGAATTTCTGAATTCATGGTTTGGAGTTTAGTGACAAATTTGTAGGCTTGATCTAAAGCAGTTTTCATAATCTAAAAATTTTATCGTAAACTATTTTTGTCATCAAGTCAGCACGTTTCTTCCAGGTATGTTCGCGTACAGCAGATTGACGAGCCACATGCTTTTCATCTGAATCTTCGGCGAGGGCGCGATTTATCAAAGTTAAAAAGTCGTTGGAGTCTTTAGCAATATAAATTTTGTCGTTGAATAGTTCTACTCCAGCTCCGTTTGTTGTGACGATAGGAAGACCACAAGCTAAATAATCATATAGTTTCATCGGATTCATTGAATCTACAAAATGATTTAATTTGTGCGGAATAATAGCCACATTAAAGCGTCGTAGATAGCTTGGGACATCATTGTAGGCAATGCGGCCGAGCCAGCGGACATTGGAAAATTTATTTAAAGTGCGCTCGGCCGAATCTTTGACAGAAGGCCAAACAGGTCCGCACAAAACCAATTCCTTATCCGGATTTTTCTCGGCAATTTTTGCCAGCAATTCAAAATCAATTCTTTCTTCGATTGTGCCGAGATAACCGATGATTGGTTTAGTAATTTCTGAGATTTGATTTGGTTTGTCAGTTAAATCTGGATTGTTAAAGTGATCGTAATCGACACCGTTAGGAACCCAGTAAACATCTTTTGTTCGTCCAAAATCTTTAAAAAGATTTTGCATGTGTTCTGAAACAGTAAAAATAACCTGTGCTTTTTCGCTAATTGTTTTATAGTTATTAAGTATGGTTTGTTTTTTGATTAGTTTGGTATAGCTTGGATGTTCGGCCCAGTTATCAACCGCATCAAAAACAAATAAATGTTCATTGAGTTTGCCAATAAAGTCTGTAAAAAGTGGATTATAGGACCAAAAGACGATGTTCTTTAGATTAAGAATTTTTTCGATTCTTTTTAATTCGTTAGCAACAGTTTTATGAGAAAATAAGGAGTCGATGGTGCTGTAAACATAGATTTTGTCTGTTTTTTGCCAACAAGCACTAGTAAGATCTCCATAAATCATTTCTGAACTTTTCTTTTCCCAAAGTATGTTTTTTACAAAATGTCCGGCCGCCTTGCGCAAGCCAATAGGTAAAAAATCTACAGCAACGATTTTTTCTATTTTACTTTCTTCGGAAAGAGCTTGTAAAATATTAAAATTCCTGTTTACTATTCCGTGGTCCCAATCAAAATATGATGACATGTTGAACATGACTAAATTGATTTTTTCGTGGGGAGCTAACATATTTTTTATTTTAGAAATAATTTTGTTTCGAGTGCAAAAATACGGTCAGAAAATTCTGCGCTTGTTCCTTGATTCTCGTAAATAGCTCTATCAGCAACATTAAGTTTGGTAGATAAATCATCAACATGGTTTAAGGCCACTGCTTCGCGCGTTTGTGGCAAAGTGGGACTGCCATATTCTAATTTTCCGTGGTGACTAGCAATTAAGTGTAAAACTTTGGCTTCTAATAATTCTGGAAAATCTTTAATTTCATCAATGGCTTTGCCAATGCGGATGGCACCCAACATTAAATGACCAACCAAGGATCCTATTGTTGTGCGGTAAATTGTATGATTGACTGCTAGTTCTTCGAGCTTACCAATATCATGAACTAAAATCCCCGCAGTAAGTAGGTCTTTGTCAATTCTAGGAAAGCTTAAAAAAAGGCAGTCAGCTAGTTCTAGCATTTCATTAACATGTTCTACAAAACCACCAACATAGGCATGGTGGATTCTTTCTGCAGCTGGAGCATTCTTGAATTGAATTAAAAACTTTTTATCTGCGTAAAAATAATTTACCAAATCCTTAAGAAAATTATTTTTCATTCCAGCTATATGTTTTTGAATGTTTTTTAGCATTGCATTAATGTCTTTTTCTGAACTGGGTAAAAAATCAGAGCTATCTTCTTGGTTTGATTTTTGTAAAAAGGAAATAATAATTTGGTTTTTTTCTTTAAACTCATTAACTTTACCACTAAAGCTTACAACATCACCCAAATCAAATTCTTCGCAACTTTTAATATTATCTTCCCATATTTTGGCCGTCATTTCGCCAGACTTATCAACTACAATTAGGTCAATAAAATCTTTGTTTTGTGATGTCTTACCTTTTTTTATATCCCTAATTACGGCTAAAAAATTAGTGATTTTGTCACCTGCTTGTAAATCCTTGATGAACTTATCCTTCATATTGTTTTGTTTTTTATGATTTTTGACTTCTTCGATTAGAGATAATTGCGCCATAATCCAGTGATTTATTCTAAAATAAGATAATATAGCATAATTATAGCATTTTTTAGTAAATATAAAAGGCGCCTGATCTTGGACCAAGCGCTTGCGGCTCTAGGGAGCTCGAAGAAGAGAATTTAGACGACGGCGTAGCGTCAGCGTATCGAATGGTTTGGTGATCACTTCGTCTGGCTGACTTTCTGGTTCGAATTGCGTTGGTGGGTCGCTGGACACCATGATGATATGTGCGTTTGGACAGATGCGACGCGCTCGGGCGATGAATTCTGTGCCAAGCATAAAAGGCATGGCCTGGTCTGTTACGATTACTCGTGCTGAGCGTGTTTTGAGGCAGTCCAAGGCGCTACTAGGGTTTAGATGTCTCCTGTGTGGGAGATTCCCAGCTGCAGCCTTGAATAAGTCCAGGTTAACATCCAGGTCGTCAAGAAACAGCACCATACGTCTCCTCCTTAGTTGACAGAGCTACAACAGCATATACTAAAAAAGCCCTCTTCTCAAGGGCTAGGTATGTGAATAACTATAGTTATTTGAAAAAACAAGCATCTCCAAAGCTAAAAAACTTATATTTTAGCTTGATTGCTTTTTGGTAGACTTTGAGTGTTTTTTGTCTGCCAATGAGTGCGCTCACAAGCATTAACAGTGATGATTTAGGCAAATGGAAATTAGTTATTAAAGCATCAACAAATTTAAATTTATATCCTGGGTAAATGAAAATATTTGTTTCCTGTTTAGCTATTTGTTTTGTTGTTTCATTGTTTTTTTGATTATCTCCAAAGACACTTTCCAAAGTTCTTAAGCTGGTTGTACCAACTGCAATAATTCTCTTACCTTGCTCTTTTGCTTTACTTAAGTGTTTTCTTGTTTTGGTGTCGATCGATAAAACTTCTGTATGGATTTTATAATCCTCAATTCTTTCTGTATTAACTGGATCAAAAGTCCCCAGTCCAACATGAAGAGTGACATATTCAATTGCGCAACCGGTTTTTTTGATTTTTTCCATTAGTTTTTTTGTAAAATGTAGTCCGGCGGTCGGAGCTGCAGCTGAACCTATCTTTTTTGCATATATGGTTTGGTATTGTTTTTGCAAAGTGCTTTGATTTGATTTTGAGTGTATATATGGTGGCAATGGCATTTGACCAATTTTGAGTAAAATGTTATTAAACCTAGTACCCTTAAAATTGAATTCTATCAGCCATGTTTTCTCCTCACATTTAGATACCACTTTCGCCTCTAAACCCTCCTTAAAAAGCAGTTTTAGGCCTACTCGTGGGTTCCTTAAACCTAGTAAGACTTCCCATTGATTGGTCCTTCTTTGTTCTAATAATAAGACCTCAGCTTTACCCCCGGTTTCTTTGTTGCCAATAAGGCGAGCCGGCATAACTTTGGAGTCATTAAAAACAAGAACATCATTTTCAGTTAAATCTTTCGCCACTTCCAAAGCAACATGAACTGCAGTGCCTGTACTTCCGCCGGCGAATATTCCTTCTTCGGTGGAAAGTTTTCGCGCGGCAGTGAATGAATCAATATCGCTTACGTTTATAAATTTATCAATGTATTGGAAATGAACATTTGCGGGCAAACAATCCTGTCCAATTCCTTCAACTAAATACGGAGTTCCTTTTGTTAATTTATTTTCTTCTTTATAGACCTTAAAAATAGAACCGATTGGATCAGCGCCTATAACTTGTATGTTCGGATTTTTTTCTTTTAAAAATCTTCCCGTTCCGCTTATTGTTCCGCCTGTTCCAACTCCCGCGATAAAGTGTGTAATTTTTCCATCAGTTTGCCTCCACAATTCCGGTCCAGTTGTATTATAATGCGCTTCGGCATTTGCGGGATTTCCATATTGGTAAATAAAAATTGAGTTGGTTGTTTCTTCGGCTATTCTTTTTGCGACTGTTACATAAAAATCAGGCGAGTCGTGAGAGACTGCATTTCAGCGCTCGCGTTGTCTGTTAAAACCATAATTGCTTTGTAGCCTTTCACAGCTGCAGTTAAAGCAAGTCCGATTCCGGTGTTGCCGCTTGTTGCTTCTACAATTGTTCCGCCGGGTAAAAGTTTGCCGCTTTTTTCCGCGTCAAGAATCATGTTTAAACCGATTCTGTCTTTATTGCTTCCGCCGGGATTTGCAGATTCCAGTTTAGCAAATATCTGAGGTTTTAAACCTTTGTTTAGTTTATTTATTTTTATTAACGGCGTGTTGCCGATTAATTCAAGGATATTGTTTTTGTATTCCAATTTCTAATTCCTATTCCGCAATTTTAGATATTATGTCCGATAAATTAATATAAATTTTCCGAAACATTTCATACAATTCTTTGTGCCTTAGCGAAAAAAAATCAAATAGTCACAAGGCACTATGACACTAAGGATTAAACTATATTATTCTTCGCGAGCCACTCTTCATTATAAATTGTGCTGAAATATTTAAAACCTGAATCGCAAGCAACAGTAACAATATTAGCCGGTTTATCGAGCTGTTCTGCAAATTTTATTGCGGCATAAATATTCGCTCCGCTCGATCCGCCGGCAATTATTCCTTCGGTCTGCGCGAGTTTTAAAGCCCATTTGATTCCTACTTTATCTTCAATCTGAATCATGTCGTCAAGCATTTCAAGCTGCGCGGTTTTAATTAAAAACTCATCTCCGATACCTTCAATTATATATCTTTTTGAAGGAACAATTTTTTTAGTTTTAAAATAATCATAAAAGATTGAGCCGATTGGATCAACGCCGATTAATTTCACATTTGGATTTTTTTCCTTTAAATATCTTCCTGCGCCGCACAATGTTCCGCCCGTGCCGACTCCCGCAATCATATAATCAACTTTGCCGTTCATCTGTTCCCAGATTTCTGGACCGGTTGTCATATAATGTGCTTCGTTATTATCAAGATTATTATGCTGATCGATATAATAAATTGTAGGAACTTTTCGGATTTTCGGGAGGAAGAGATGCGTCAACTAAAATTACTTCAGCACCGAGTACAGAAAGCATCTTTACTTTTTCTTTACTCGTTGTATCGCGTATAACAATTTTTAATTTATATCCTTTTTGAAGAGCGACAATTGCAAGTCCAAGTGCGGTGTTACCAGATGAATTTTCTATAATTGTATCACCAGGTTTTAACTTTCCTTCTCTCTCAGCTTTTTCAACCATGTATCTCGCGATACGGTCTTTTATGCTTCCTCCTGGATTTAAGAAATCGAGTTTTACATAAATATTTGCTTTTAATCCTTTTGTAATTTTTTCAAGTTTTACTAGCGGCGTATTGCCGATTGCATCGAGATAACATTTGTCCATAATTTTTCCTAATTAAGAGTGTAGCCGCGCAGGAATTCTTCCGCTGTCAAACGTTTTCTTCCTTCTGGCTGAATTTCTAAAATTTGCAGAGTGTTAATTCCGCAGCCGATAAAAATTTCTTTTTTAGTCTGCTCAATTTTTCCCGCTTGCAAATTTAATTTGTAATTAATTTTTGATTTATAAACTTTAAAAATCTTTTCATCTTTTTTGAAAAACGCGCCGGGAAATGGTGAAAGTCCGCGTATTAAATTATGAATTTTCTCTGCAGAATTTTCCCAATTAATTTCGCAAAGTTCTTTTGTAATTTTCGGCGCGGGCGACGCGAGTGAATCCTTCTGTTCCTTTAAATCAATTTTATTTTCTTCAATTAATTTTACTGTTTCTATTACTAATTCAGCACCAGCTGAACTCATCTTATCGTGCAGCGTTCCGAAATCATCTTCTTCATCTATTATAATTTCTTTTTGAAGAATCATATTCCCAGTATCAACTTTTTCTTTTAAGAAAAATGTGGTTAATCCTGTAACTTTATCGCCGTTAATTAATGACCATTGAATCGGCGCAGCGCCTCTGTATTTCGGCAGCAGCGAACCGTGTAGATTAAACGCGCCTTTCGGAGGAATAGTAAAAACCGATTTGGGCAGAATTTTAAATGCCACAACTATAAAAAGATCTGCGTTTATTTTTTTTAATTCTTCGACAAAATTTTCGTCATTCAATTTTTCAGGCTGTAAAAAATTCTTTAATAGGAGTAAAACTTACTTTTTTCCCTCTTCCCCTTTCTTTATCCGGTGCGGTAACAACTGCGGAAATTTCATGTCCGCTTTCATATAATTTTTTTAGTACCGTAACGGCAAAATCCGGCGTGCCGAAAAAAACAATTTTCATTAATTAAATCTCCGGGGGAGAAAACATGAGAGAATATTATTAGTTTTTTATTGATTCTTGATTGAACTTCATTCCAAGCAAAGCGAAAGGTCTTTTAGAAACTCAACTTTGAGATATTTCGCTTCGCTCAATATGACAATTATAATTTCTATTTCTCAGTAATTGGGTAATCTACTTCAACTTCTCTTTTTATTATTCTTAATAATTCTTTCTGAAGATTTTTTTTAATTTCAGAATCAACTCTATCGGGAATCATTTTGCCGATCAAATGATCATACTCATGCAGTATCACTCGTGCGAATAAATCATCGGCTTCTATTTCCTGTTCTTTTTCATCTGTGTCGAGATATCTAACTTTTATAATTTTAGAGCGTTCAACTTCTGCACGCAGACGAGGAAGGCTTAAACATCCTTCTTCTCTAATTACAAGTTCGTCGGAATACTCAATTATTTCGGGATTAATCATAACGACAGGTTTTATATGTTCATAACCTTCAACCGGCTGAATGTCGATCACAAATATTTTATCTTTTAGTCCGACTTGATTTGCCGCGAGTCCGACACCGTCTGCGTTTCTCATCGTTTCGAACATACTTTGTATATTAAAAATCGTTTCGTCGTTGACTTGTTTTACAGGCTCCGCGACGTTTCTTAGAATTTTATCACCGTAAACGGTTATTGGGAAAATGGACATTGCAAAACTCCTAATTTGCTTTATTAACTTTCGGCGAAATTATTTCCGCACTTAAATCTTTGAATAAAATAACTTCCGTAGAATAGAATAACATTCTAATAAACAGTCTAAAAATAATTAACATTTGTTGAAGAATAAAGGAGACAATTAAAAAATAAAACGGCGTTTCGGGAATTGTAACGCGTACAAGATTATAAATTACCGCACCCACTGCTCCGAAAATTGCGACAATCAAGAAAAGCAGAAATACTTTTGTGAAATTATGTTTTAAAAATTTTACAGTTTCATACACTGTTTTGAAAATATGGAAGTTATCTTTTACGGCAATATTTACTTTTGAATAATCGGAAATCATGGCGCCGATGCCGATTAAAAATATTAATAAAATATAACGAAGCGACATCAAAATAAATTCTGCTCTAATATTCTCCGAGTTTTCAAAAAAAGATAAAATTAAACTGCCGAGATAATCATTTATTAAAAAAGCTATTAAGATAAATAGAACAGAGAACAGCATAAGTTTTGTGAAACGCACAAAGTATTTAACGCCGCCGTAAAAAAAATCTACAGTATGATTTTTTGCCGGTATTTTAAAAACAGAAATTAAACCGCCGAGAAAAAAAGTTTGCACCAAAAGATAAATCGCCATCATTCCGTAAAGCATAAAAGGAATTTCAGTGAGATTGGATTTATAGATATTTAAAAACTGTATAAACCATATGTAATCGAAATTGAGCGCGAGTTTGTCGCTTAAAATTGATTGCTTCAAACTATCGAGAAGCACAGCATAAACAGGAATTGCTAGAACAAACGCGGACAAAGCGTTAGCGCCCCACAAAAGAAAAATAAATTTTCTGTTATGATAAATTGAACGCACACCCATTCTTAAAGTTTCTTTAATAGTTTTTAACATCAAATACTTCCAAGCATCATTAACGCATTTTGAACCCAGAAGAACCAGCGCGTCGCAAG
>Ga0076118_114_pt1 | contig 20206 bp, 20 predicted proteins | sample RifGroC2_FD_67675 | JGI IMG/M metagenome (GOLD analysis project Ga0076118, IMG submission 67675) | Parcubacteria bacterium GW2011_GWC2_38_7 | reverse complement strand
CTGCAAAACCAAATCCGCATCAACATTTCCCTTTACAGCACCATTTTGATCGGGCAAAGTTGGTTTAAATATCAAAACATAACCATACGCCTGAAGCGCTGAATACAAATCCTGATTTTCTGGCATATATCCGATAAACAAATACGCCACAGCTACGTTATATTTATCATGAAGATATATTCTGAACCTTTTATAATCCAGATTCCAACCAAGACTCTTAATTCCTAAATTAAGATTTTGACTATCAATAAAAGCGTAATTTATCTGTTTGCCATCCATATTAAAAGGGTTTATCAATCTTTAATTCATCACAAAACTTAGTTATATTTTTCTGCAAATCAATTTCTTCTGCGTTTAGCTTTTTTAACTCTTTGGCTACCGCATCAATATCAATCACTTCCTCATCCTCAAAAGTATCAACATAACGTGGAATATTCAAATTGTATTCATTTTCTTTAATCTCATCTAAATCTGCACAATGAGAGTACTTGTCGATTTCTTTACGTTCTTTATAAGTTTCAAAGATCTTCGCAATATTTTCATCAGTCAATATATTTTGATTCCCAACTTTTTCAAAATCCTTTGACGCATCTATAAAAAATATATCTTCATCGGATTTCCTGCATTTTTTAAAAACAAGAACAGTCGCTGGTATAGACGTTCCATGAAAAAGATTCGCGGGTAAACCAATCACAGCATCAAGATAATTTTGTTTCTCAATAATATATTTTCTAATTTGCCCTTCAGCACTGGATCGGAACAACACGCCATGAGGTAACACCACCGCCATTGTTCCATTGTCAGCTAAATGATAAAGCATGTGCGTCACAAAAGCATAATCAGCTACGCTTTTTGGCGCCAATCTACCATATTGAGAGAAACGATCATCATGTGCCAGAACAGGATCTGAATCACCCTTCCATTGAGTAGCGAAAGGAGGATTCGCAACTATGGCTTCTGCCTTTAGGTCTGCGTGCATATCCTCCTTTAAAGTATCGCCTTTAAGTATTTTAAAATGATCAAAATGTACTCCATGCAAAATCATGTTCATGCGAGCCAAGTTGTATGTAGTTGGATTTAGTTCTTGACCAAAATAATTTACAACTTCGGTGTAGTCTCCAATTCTAAGAAGCAGTGAGCCAGACCCGCAAGTCGGATCGTAAACAGATTTTACACGTTTTTTATCTTGTGTAACTATTTGCGCTAATAAACGTGAGACCTGTGCTGGAGTATAAAATTCTCCGCCCTTTTTACCTGCGCCAGCAGCAAATTCACCAATCAAATATTCGTAAGCATCACCAAGCAAATCACTTTTTGCGTCTTCCAGCTTAAAATCTATACCACTTAACAAAGCTAAAACTTCTACAACAACTTCATTTTTTTGATTCTCTCTGGCGCCAAGTTTACTTGAAGCTAAATCAACATCCCCAAAAAGCCCCCTAAAATCATCTTCACTGTCAGTCCCTCGTGATGTTTTTTCTATTGAATCGAAGACTTTCTTAAGATCCTCTAAAATAAAATTGTTTTCATCTTTTATTTCCCCCTGACCTCTTTTTATAATATACGAAAAAAGTTCTGTAGGCTTCAAGAAAAATCCCAAATGTCCAACGCAGGCTTTTTTTACTTCTTCCAAGATTGCTTTTCCATCCTTTGTATTTTCTTTTATGTTGGCAAAATCTATCTTTTCGCGGACCAAAAGCTTCTCATTGGCATAGCGTTCTAATTTTTCGGAAAGGTACTTATAAAAAATAAAACCGAGAATATAGTTTTTGTATTCATCGGCATTCATTTTGCCACGAAGAGTATTCGCCACGCCCCATAATTGTCGTTCTAATATCTTTTTTTGTTCGTCAGTCATATTTATTTTAATATCAAACTTCTAACTTATTATTCAAAGATTAGTTTAATTTTACCTTATTTAAGATAAAAGAACAACAAACTAAATTTGTTTTTAAAAACTACTTTTTTGTTATACCTTTAAACTTTTTATTTGCTTTTGAGTTTTGATCCATAAATAGATTTGTTTTCGTATCGACTTTAGTCCATCTTTTATTTTTGGGATTAAACACCTGCACTCGATCTTTCACTGCCCCCACTCTACCTGGACCTTTTGGAGGATTTTTTGCCATAATATTATTTATTAATTTTACTACCTATACTTACCTTAGCACTTATATCAGCACCGAACAAATTACGAACATGAATATAGTTTTTGTGCTAATTAGAACAAAAAAAACATGTCGCAAAATACTTTTTTAAAATATAATGAATCAACTGTGGATAACTAACAATCAGAATAACTTTTACAACCATCTCAATGCATAAATTTAGTTAAAAGCATTTTGTAAAGGCTTCGCATTCGACCCCCTTGGAAGTCAGATTACAAGTCACCTAAATTTGATGCAGATTGAAACCTGTGCTACATTTTAATTGATGTTTGGAGGGCTTCGGCCCTCTCACGGCTGTTTAAAAGCTGTAACCAAGCATCAAAATGATATTTGGTATCCAAGTTCGTTTGGAAGCTCCGCATCATGCCGTGTGCATGGTGCTTTTTTGTTGGCATTGCACCTAGATTTGATGCATTAAAAAATGCGTGCTACATTACAAATGCAATCCGCAAGGCTTGTTCTTCCCGTGAATACGGGAAAACGATTCGCAAATCTAGCTTTAGTGCTAGATTTTTGCTTTTATTTTACGCTTCCAACAAATAACCTCTCTTATCTTTTTAAAGGTGACACTATTTACACCTAGATTTGATTGTATTTAAAGATAATGCTACGATTTGGATGTTAGCTGATAATAGCTACAATAACTCTATCGCTTAGGGGCCCCGCAAGGGGTCCTTTTGGCTTTATTTATTTCAACAACTGAGTAACAAGTGCAGTCATCTGAACTTTCTTTTTTGGATCGCTTTCGGCGATTAGCAGAGTAAGCGCTGTCAGAGTAGCCGGATTAATATTGCTTGATTTCTTGGCGCGGGCTTTGCGTAAAAACCAAACAAACGAAAAAGCACCGGCGCGTTTATTCCCATCAGCAAAAGGATGATTCTTGACCATAAAATACAAAAGATGTGCAGCCTTTTCTTCCACACTTTTATACAATTCCCGCCCACCAAAAGACTGCATTACATTACCAACTATGCCAGAGATACTTCCCCGCTGTCTTTCTTGAGCAAAAATATCCGAGACTTCTTTTTTATTAAGTAGTTCCGCGCGAAAATCAGCTATAACGATGGCCAATTCCTCGCCAGTTAGTTTGACAGCTTTTTTTGTCGTACCAATAGGTGCGAGAGACTCTTTATCAAATGCATCAAGTGATACCCATGTACTGGCGAACTCTTTAACCAATTCTAAAGCTTGTTTTGAATTAAAAGTCACTTGCTCGGGCAAAAGCTCTTGAATATCGCCAACTGCTTTCATGAAAGACTCGTAATTACGAATAATGCGCCTGCGATTTATAGTGTACCCCTTGGTAATATGTTCACGCAGAATCTTTGTCGCCCATTGACGGAACTGTGTGGCCGTTTTGGAGTTGACCCGATAACCTACAGAGAGAATTGCATCCAGATTATAATACTCCATATCACGTACAACTTTACGATCGCCCTCCATTTGAACTGTTGCATTTTTTGCAACAGTTGTTTTCCTGTCTAATTCTTTCTCCTTGTAAATATTAGCTAAGTGGCGAGAAATAACAGACTTATCACGTCCAAAAACGGTTGCAATCTGATCAAGCGTTGCCCAGATATTTTCCCGCTTAAAATCACCACGCAACTCAATTGCACCAGAAGATGTTTGATAAACTATCAATTGCTTATTTTTATTTTTCATATACATAGATTATGCATTAATTATATTCCTTGTCATTTCTAGGCGAAAACAAAACTACGTACCCGACGATACGTAGCGTGACCTGAATATATATTTTTTTACAAACTCCCCAAATTCAATTTTCACTCAAACTTCATACCATTAACAATTCAATCATACCACAGTTCGAGTCCTGGTCTATTTGAAAAATAATTTACAATCTGGTTTACCTCAGAACTACTCGTTCCTCGAGTTCTGAGTAAGCACGTACCTAAATGGCGTAACAATCTGGTTTACCAGGTACCTGAGCGTAGCGAATGGTACCTGGCTCCGGGACCAGGACTCGAACCTGGAACTTCGCATTAACAGTGCGATGTTATACCTTTTAACTATCCCGAAATAAATTGAATTAATAGCTTTATTGAAAAACCAACTAAAAGACATGAAGCAATAACCCGGAATACCGTAATTAAATATCTAGTTGAATATCGTGCAACAACAATCCCAATTAAAGCCACTACAATAAAACAACTGAAGGAACCGGTAAATACAGCCAAAACACTAAAACTCATCGTGACAAATGTCGGGCTAAGTTCAGTAAAACTTTTGACAACAGAAAGAAAATACAACATGGTTGGTGGATGTAGAAGGACAATTAACGCTCCGTGCCAAAATTTCCTTTCTTTACCGGCAATTTCCTCATCAGCCCTAAAGCTTGTAATCAAACCATCAACACCAAGATAGAATATGTAAAATGCTCCCAACAATGTAACTGAATTGATAAGAAAGTCGTAAGATAACAATTTTGTAATTCCGACGTAGACAAAACCCATATACATTGCATCCATAAACGATGCGCCCAAAGCGAATCTTAAAGCGCCCGATGTTTGTTTATCAATTGAAGCTTTAAATATAGTCGTCTGAACAGCTCCAGGTATAGCAGCTACCAGAAAACCAGCAATTAGGCTTTTAATCAAGATTTCCATATAAAGACTATTAGTATACTAAAAAAGCCGGCAAACGCCGGCTTTGTAATAATTTTTTTGTAATTTGAAATTATCCAGCCAGCGTATGCTTGTGGTTATTATTACGATTATTTGTTTGGATCAATCTCATATGCTTATATATCACACGAAATCTATTTTTTATCAAATTATTCATCCCTCATCACCTCTTCTTTCTTCTCTTTATAGAAGCTAAATAGATCTTCGAATATTTCCACCAAGAGCTTAAATGGCGCCTCGATAATAAAATCTAAAAAGAAAGCTAAGAAATTAAATTTAGAAAATTTAGTAGAAAGCCAGCGACCGATGCTCACAAAAGGCAAAGTCAAAAAATCCAACAATGAACCAATTAAACTATCCTTGCGTTCCACGGCCATAATATCATTTACTGGTCTGCGGATTCTAACTCCAAAGAAACTAACTAGAGTCAAGAAAAGAACAAAGATGAAGCTACTAAAGAAATTAAAATCTAGCTTATTTAAACCCCAGAATATAACCATGAGCGAAAAAATAAAAGTCGCTGTAAAGATAATATTAAATGAGTACTTAAAGACTCCACGTCGTTTTTTAGGATCTTTGAGAGGATAGACTTTAGGATCTCCATCCTGCAATGAAATCAACTGAATTTCTTTAAGAATCTTTTCTGTATTATCTTTTTTAGGCAACCTGATCATAATTGCAACCAACATCATCAAAACTGGTGGGAATCCAATATTAATCATGGCTGTAAAGTAGTTGACTGAACCGGCTATAAAAATATCCATTGGAAATTCTAAAGCAATGGCTAATAACATTTTGGTAAAAAAGACATAAACAATACTACGCACCACGCCACGACGTAACTTCTCGGTGATTCCTTTGTATCTTTTTTGACATGCTTTTTTAACTTCGGCTTCTAATAGTTCTGGATCAGCAAAAACTTCTCCTGATCTTTCTTTATGTTCATCTAATAAATCTTGAATTATCCAAAAAGTAATCGCTTTTGGTTTTAAGATGGAACTCATTCTCTTGGACCAAGGATGATTCTTTTGCTTTTCAAATTCATCAATCACCTTTTTGCTGTTATTGGCGAGCTTAAGAATAAGAGCATCATCAGCATCTTTCCAACCAGGATAATATAAAGTCAAAAGCAAATAATTAATCATCGATTCATCCCACTTATATAAAACGCGATGACAGGCAACATAAAGTTGTAATTCCTTTTCCTTTTCATCATCCATCGTGCTCGGCATTTTGAGACGTGGGTTCATGACCGAGAACATCGCCCTAATTAAAGCTTTTTCCTTAGTATCAGGTTTGATAATATTTTCAATTTCTACCGCAGCAATTTCAAACAAAAATTTGCGTGTCTTTTTATCAAGCCGACCTTCTATATCTTTAATCTTTGATGTCAAAACATTATACTTGCGAATAACATCATCAACTTTAGTTACTAGACCTTGCGTGACGTCGCCGGTAATATATTTACCACGCATCAACTCTTGCATTAATTGCATGGCGATATTGTCTATATGATGTGATTCTAATAAATAATTTTCGAAAATAACTTTTTCGAACAAAAGTTTGCGTTTCATGATGCGATAAATCGCATTTTTTCTGATTAAATGTTCTTCGTTATAATCAACCGCATTCCTAATTTTTTCGTAAATAAAAGCCGCCTTACCGACGACTTGGTTAACTCTAACTTTTTCGCCCGAAGCTATAGGCAAAGTGTTAGCGTTGACGTAAGTTCCAATTAAATTGTGGATTACTTTTGACATATTAACTTAAAAAGTATAGCAAAAAAAAGCTGATTTTACAATCAAATGAGGAACATGAGTAGACCAAGGCTAATCAAAACTAAACCAATAGCGAGGCGCATAGTTTTTTTTTGTGATTGACGCCACTTCTCGATTTTTTCTGGAGACAAACCTTTATAAGCAAGCAGTAGAATGATTAATAGTGGAGCAATAAAAATCAAATTATAGAAAAACAAATAAGCAAAAGCTGACATCCATGTTTCTCGACTAGCCAAAAGAGAAATAATCGCCAAGTAAACTCCACCAGTGCAAGGCAATTCAAAAAAAGCGACTAGGACTCCGAGGATAATCGCTGCAGGTAGAGTAGCTTTCTTTACATATTTATCAAGACGAGCTTTTTGCGAAGCTGGAATCGCCAAACTTATCCCCTTGCCGTACCAAAAATAATCTTTAATATTGATTAAGCCTAGAACTATCGATAACCCCGCTGTAAAATAATAAAAGAATTTTGTCAGAGTGAAGCTCTGGATAAAGCTGAGCAACCCAAGCCCAGCCGCCAAATATACTAAGAAGACGACAGAAATATAGACAAGCCCGATCTGCAACATCTTCTTCTTATTTTTGACTGTGATTAAATAAAGAATTAAAAAAATAAGCACTGCAAAAGCGCAAGGATTAATTGAGTCTACTACGGCTGAGCCGACTATAAGAGGAATAGTTATATCCATATAAATCAATGACATTATAACATTTTAGATATAAAAAAAGAAGTTCCCGCGCAATTTGCAGAAACTTCTTTGTACTTTTTTTAAACTGCTGGAGCTGTTGGAGGGATAACGGTTGCTTTTGGAGAAGTTGAAGTACCATTTTTGCCCCAAGCCATAAGACCGAGAAAAACCAAATTCACGAATGGGATAAATTGCATAATAACCCACCAAGTTGGTCGTTTTAAAACCTTCATTACATCAATTAAAACCAAGATTGAGATAACAATGTTCACAAAAGGGATTAACATTAAAATAATCCACCACAATGGACGCTTAGCAATCTGAAGCATCAAAATTGTGCTTAAAATCGGGATAAATGCAAACCAACCATTAGCTGTGCCTGTTCTTTTCGCAATGTACATCATACAAATTGCTTGGTAAACATACAAAACTAAAATGAACAGCCACATAACACCCATAAAAGCAATGAGTCCACCAACGTCGCCAGTAGTAGTGGCGCCAGAATAAGTCACATTAACTGCACTACCGAGATCAAGGGCACTTGGATCAAAAGATTCTTCGTACATAGATTTTGTTCGCCATTAAGTCTGGCGATGATTATTTAATTTTTAATTATTCGTTATTATTTTTCCCCCAAGCCATCAAACCTAAAAAAACTAAGTTTGCAATTGGCACAAACATCATAATTATCCACCAAGTTGGTCTTTTTAAAACTTGTAATAATTCTAAATAAACTAAAACTGCCACCACAATATTTACCATCGGAATAAATAGAAGTATAACCCACCATAATGGTTGCTTGGCAATCTTTAACATCAAAATATTATCTAACACAGGAACAAAGGCAAACCATTTGTGAGTTGTCTTGGTCCGCTTAGCCATGTAATACCAGCAAAGTGCGCTGTAAACATAATAAGCGACCCAAAAGACAAAAAGGAAAAAGCCCAATAAACCCATGCCTAAATCAGATGATTCGTTCATAATAATATTTTACTTTTTAACTTTTCGAACTATTAAACAACGCGTATCATTCAACCTCGAGCTTACTTCTTGCCACAAATCTTTTGGATAGCGAGAATCAAAGTGCAGATAATTTAGATCGCGGACTATTTCACAACTTTCGAGTAACACAGAATCAACTTCATTTTGATTAATATGATCATCTGGCCAGACATGAATATCACCTTCTTCTTGAAAGCGCGGATTTTGAAATTTTTTAAATCGATTGATCCAAGTTTGTAATTTTAAAAATCGTGTCCAAGACTTTTGAATTGTTTTATATGAATAGAGTTTTTTCAGTTCGAGATTATCTGACCAATAATTTTCGTTCATTTCCCTATCGATAAATATTATACCACCAGGTTTAGTAACGCGCACGAATTCCCTGAGGATAGATAAATAATCTGGGACGTGGTGGAGAACCGAGAATATTGAGACAAGATCAAATTCGTTGTCCGCAAAATTGCGCAAGTCTACGCCATTAATTTCCGCTGTTCGTAATTTTGCGGCATGGTTAAAACGATTTTCTACCAAGCGCAAAAATTCCGGTGCCAAATCTGCTGCGACGACGTTAACACCAAGTTCTAATAAATATTTCGTTAAATTCCCTGCTCCGCAACCAAAATCCAAAACTTTTTTCTCTGAGTTTTCAGTTTGGATTGATTCAACAGCCAACCTTAATGAATCTTTCAATCGAGCTTGCTCAATCTCATTGTAAATCTCAGGATGGCGCGACTCATATTTATCCGCCAAACGATTATGCGCTTTTATATTTTCTGATATTTGTTTTTCCATCTTATATTTGCTTAACTTGCTTACTTGCTTATCTCGCTTACCGGCTTATCTCGCTATTCAAGAACCGCTTTTATTCTTCGCACACCCGACGAACTTGCCTCTTCCTTAGCTATCTTAAATTTACCGAGTTCACCTGTTCTGCTAGCATGTGGACCACCGCAGATTTCGCCAGAGACATCGCCAATAGTAAAAACTTTAACAAGGTCGCCATATTTATTTTCAAACAAACCCATAACATTACGAGTTTTTGCTTCTGCGTATGGGAGTTCCTCACACTTAACTTCAAAATCTTTTTGGATCCATTCGTTAACGAGAGCCTCCACTTGAGACTTTTGTTCGTCAGTCATTTTTTCGCCATGAGTAAAATCAAATCTTAATCTTTCGGCTGTGATATTACTTCCGCGTTGCTCGACGTGTATTCCAAGGACTTTACGAAGAGCCGCTTGTAGCAAATGAGTCGCTGTGTGTAGTCGTGCAGTTTGGACCGAAGTGTCAGCGAGTCCGCCTTTAAATTTTTGTTCTGCGCCCGCGCGAGAGAGGTCCTGATGCTTTTTTAAATTATTACGAAATTCTTTCCAATATTCTTCAACATCTAATTGTTTTGATACTTCAGGATATTTCAACAATTCTTCAAGTGTCATCTCTGGAGGAAATCCATAACTCTCATATAATAGAAAAGAAAATCCTGCATTAAACTTTATATTTTGGAAATTCTTTTCCCATGAAGCTACATTTGCTTTAAGAAATTTTAATCCGTTTTCGAGAGTAGCTGAGAACTTATCCTCTTCTGCATTTAACTCCTCGATGATTTTATTTCTTGAGCTTACAAAATATGTATAAACATCTTTGTAGAGTTCGATGTACATATCTGCGAGATCTGCACAGAATTTAGTATTGATTCCAAGTTTGTTAGCATAACGAATTGAACGCCGGATCAAACGTCGAGTAAAATATCCTTGATCTTTATTTGATGGCAAAGCTCCGTCAGCGATTAAAAAAGTGGCCGCTCGCAAATGATCAAGAATTACACGGAAAGCTTGGACTTCGTCTTTATTCTCTCCATACTTTTTTCCGCTAAGTTCCTCAAGCTTTGCTTTTGCCTTAGCGAAAGCATCAGTGTTAAAAATATCAGAGTCGTCATTTATAGCAGAAACCATGCGCTCGAGACCACCACCAAAATCAATATTTTTATTCTTGAGTAACTCAAATCCCTTTTCTGTTTTAACATATTGCATAAAGACGTTATTACCGATTTCGACAAAACGTCCGCAATTGCAAGCTGGGTGACAAGGTAAATCTTTGCAATCTGAATTTTCGTGGATTTGCAATTCGCCTTTTGGATCAAAATCCCAAAACATTTCTGAGTCTGGTCCACCAGGTTCACCGACTGGCATATTAGCCGTAACGCCAGCGCGACTCCACCAATTTTCTTTTTCATTGTAATAAAAGATGCGACCGCCTTGCATACCATCAACTTCTGCATTGTCGACTATTTTTGCTTCTACATTAACTTCCTTAAACTTTGCTTGCCATTTTTCCGCAGCCTCTGTATCGCGTGGAATACCAATTTCTTCCATACCTCTAAAGCAAGTCACGTAAAATCTATTTGGATCTAATTTTGTTTTGTTAATTAAAAAATCGAACATCCAGTCTATTTGTTCGACTTTAAAATAATCACCGAGCGACCAATTACCAAGCATTTCGAAGCAAGTAGTATGGCGATTGTCACCGACGGAGTCTATATCTTGAGTTCTAAAACATTTTTGGGAATCTACGAGGCGCGTTCCGGCTGGATGCTTTTCTCCCATCAAATATGGAATCATTGGTTGCATGCCGGCGCTGGTGAATAAGGTCGTCGGGTCATTTTCTGGAATCAAAGAAGCCGAGGGTATGATGGCATGTTGCTTTTCTTTAAAAAAATCTAAATACAACTGACGTAACTCACTTGTTTTCATATCAAAACTTATTATTCTTATAGTTCAATTTTACACAATTTTACCCTTTTAATCAACTAGTAACTAGACTTATTCACAAAGAACCATTGACATAATTTTAGTTTTGATATATTCTATCGCTTGCCACTTTGTGGTATAACGTTTTGCAGGAGCTTGCCCATGAAGAAACTCGTGCTGTGGACCATCCTCTGCCTCGGCTTTTTCCTCTCCGCCTGCGCATCCCAACGCGAAAACGCCCTCATCAGCAAGGCCAAAAAGACTTTCAACCGCGCAGAGCAACTGCACAAGTCCAATACCTGTGAAGATCGCGAAAGTGCTGCCCGCTTGCTCGCCGACCTTTCGACCGAACTCGACGAAGCTTCCGACGACAATCCGCTGGAAAACCTCGAACTCGGCAAACTGCAGATCCAGGCTTCGAACCAGTACAATACCTACGTCCGAGAAGGTTTCAACGGCAACTGTTGCTGGGCCATTGGACTCGTGGTTCAGTATGCTCACGACCATCTCGAAATTCTGACCTCGGTCAACAAGCAGGACCTCGCGCAGATCAAGAGCTACTACCTCCATGCCTGTTGCAACCAGCAAGGCGAGGAGACGGCTTCTCTCTAGCCTACGATCCCCTGGACGACGATTCGTCTGGGGTGTTTTTATTATGAGTTAGCGTCATTGCGAGGGCGCTCTGGGCAGCCCGAAGCAATCTCCCATAGTTAATCAATGTGAGATTGCTTCCCCGTACCCTAAAGTATTCTCTTTAGGTGCAGGGTAGACAACCTGTTTCACGGTCTCGCAATGACAAAAACACACAAACATTGACAAAATTAACCATGTCTGGTATCGTTTCCTGAAAATCGATAGCGGATTTCGAAACAACCTTGGAGGGAATCTAAATGCTCCTACGCCTCAAGATCCGCGCTTTGAACTTCCTGATCACGCAATTGACCGTCCTGGAAAAATACTACGAAGAGCTGATCAAGAATCGGCCCGAAGATGATGCCAGAAGGCGACTCATCGAAAAAGAGAGCCTGCCTGCGTTACGTCGTATTCTCGACATGATCGATGAGTCACTCTTGCAGTCATTAGAAGAAAAGTGGCAACGAGACTTTGACAGGTTGCTGATGGCGCTGGATCGATTGAACAATGCTACTGAAAGAGTTGTCCTTGAGATCAGCCAGAAACACCCTGGAGGTAACCATGTTGCGTGAACTCAGGATCCAGGTTCTTCGGGACCAGATCTCGTTTCTTACGGGATTCGTTAAGGGGCTGAAAAAGGCTGTCGCTACCTTGCCTGACAGTTCTCCCAGAAAGATCTTCATCAACAACGAAATCGTGTTGCCCTTGCAACAGAAGATCGCACGAGTGGTGGCAGTGCCATTCTCCTTCGCTTGAAGATTCGAACGATCGCGTTGCTGATCCGTAAGTTGGAAGACTTGGAGAAGTTCTTCCAAACGAAAGTCAGTGATATTCCCAAGGAAGACCCACGGCGAATTGTCATCGAAGAGAAAAGCCTCCCTGCGCTAAGCAAGCTGATCCTCGAGATCTACAAAGAGCTATTACTGGCTCTAGCCGACCAACGACGCCATGATTGGGTCGGCTGGATCAAGAATCTGAGTTATATGCAAGCACAGATTAAAGGACTTACTCGGAACAAATAACCCGCAACACTGGAGGTGCGCATGACCCCGAAGGCGAGAGAACAACAGCTTCGCAAGACACTTCGCGTGGCCGAGGAACTCGATGATCTTCTCGCGAATTACGTGTTTTTCTGAGAGAAGAAGTCCTGTTCCTGCTTCGTGAACGTCGAATCGCATTACAACATCAGTTGTGTTCCGTGCTGACCGAGATTATCAGAACTCATGCCCGTGGGAAGGCGCCGACCGCACCACACCCGGAGTGAGCTTCAATGGCCAAATACCCCCAGACGACGATTCGTCTAGGGTTTACCCCGCACTCAAGTCATCTTGTAGTGCGGGGGCTTTTTTATTATTACGAATAATCACATAAAAGTGATGTTGCGAATTATTACTTAGCAATTAAATGTTAGCAGTAATTCGTAATTTCAATTTAGAAGATCTATTCGTAAACACAAAAAGAAATCCCCCAACCGATGTCGGTTCTGGGGGAGAGTGAACGAGGAGCTCGTTACCTGGGCTACAGGCCGTACTGGCCTTTCAGCTCTTCGTCGAGCAACGACGGGATGTCGTCGCTGGGGGTAGCGCCGACGGCACGGATGGTGCCGGTCGACTTGTGACAGCCACCGCCACAGGAACAGACGTGGCCGGAGGCCTCGCTCGCCTTGTGCTTGGCGATGATTTCAACCAAGGTCAGCAACGGGTCGGAGTTCGAACCGTTGCTCGGCGCGAAGTCGAACTGCATCATGAACGATGCCCAGAGCGCACCGAGCTGGGAGACCGAGCACTTCGGCCAGGCCTCCTCCTCGGACATCGAGAGCCAGGCCTTGTCGTCCAGCCAGTTGCGCCACTCGGGCTGCATGTCCTGGGCGATCGAGTACTCCAAGGCGATCTTGAAGTCGCCCCACCAGCACACCCGACCACCCTTCTGGTCGTGGACGATGACGAGGCAGTCGCCCTTCGTTTCGTCGCCGAGTACGACGTAGTACTCGTTGCTCGCGAGCAAGCGGAAGTAGAAGTCTCGTCGATCGATCCGTTTGAAGAACGTTCCCATCTTAGCCCTCATAAATGGTTCGCACTGTTAGCCAAATAATATCACATTTGCATAATCTTGTCAATAGTTGTACGATTGCAGAGTTAAAGTTACCTTTTTCAGGCTAAAATTAGAATAAGTTAAATTGTACAGTTTTTGACCCATAATTTGAGCTATTTTTTGTTGAGGTGTCAGTCGTTTCATGCCCAAACCTCCATGTCTTCTCTCGTTATTGTAATATCCCAGCCATAATTGTAGTTTGTATCCAATGTTTTCCACTTGGTCATAGTAACCACATTTACCCCAGAAGAAATTATATTTAACAGTTCGATGGTATCTTTCAATTTTGCCGTTTTGTGTAGGCTCGTAAGGATTATTACGTACGACTCTGATACCTAGTGTCTCGCAATAACGATCGAAGGCTTTGCCCAATCTGTTGTCTATTCTAATTATTCTGATGACAAAAGGGGCAACTCTGACTAATTCTTTAACAAAAAGGATTGCTCTTTCCGTTGTTTCCGTACCTTCAAATATTTTCGCATGAACCCAGCGACTGCAGTCGTCGATAGCATCAAAACAGATGATCTTTCTGCCCCTACCAAAGGGATAGCAGGCATCCAGTTGGACTTCTTGCCCCGGCTCATCTAAACAGTACAGTTGAGGTTTTTTTTTCTCCATGGGTAGATATTTTTTGGTGTATCTAACCCTGTATCGTTTAAGAATACGCCAAACAGTCGAGGGATCCAGTTTAACCTTGTACACATCAAAAAGTTCTTCTGCGAGAGGCACTGGACCTAGCCACGGATTAGCGCGAGCAACAGAGAGAACAAGTTTCTCAATTGAGTCTGGAGTACGATTGTAGGCAACTTTATTCTTAGGACCAGTCTTCTTGGGTGTCAGAACTTCAACGCCAAATTGCTTGTACCTACGCTTCAAACGTGAAAAAGCATTTTTATGCATGCTCAAGACCTTTGCCCCTTCTTTGCAAAGCATAGTCTTGTCTAAGCAAGCATCCAAAACATTTTGTTTCATAGAAATGAGTTCACCTTGAGTATTGCGACAGATTCGATTCATATTTAGAGAAATTAGTTATTAAGTAATCTCCCTTATATATTACTCTATCTCGATACCTAGAAGGTAACCCTAATTGCTACAATTGTAACAAATCTTGTCAATAGTTTAGCTAAAATTGCAGGAAAAATAACTAACGATAATCAAATTGCAACCCAGTACTATAAAGTGTACCCTTTAAGTGCTGGGCAGGGAAAGCAAAGAAGCAAGAAGTATCCCATAATAAAATTTTTGTTTTCTTGTTTTTTTGTTTTATTCTTTTTATGGGTAAATACCCCGTGGCTTGCCGCGTCTGAAATGTGTTAAAATGGAGTATATGAGTATATATATCCATAAGCCATAAGAGCCACAATGTGTCAGTGTTGATCTATCATCTGGTGTGTCCAACAAAATACAGACGTGTTGTTATAGATAAGAAAGTGGACATGGTCATCAAGGAAATTAGTAAGGGAATTGAAGATCGATACGAACTACATTTTTTAGAGATCGGGGCAGATAGAGACCATGTGCACTTTCTTATTCAGTCAGTGCCAATCTACAATCCTACGAAAATTGCAACGATCGTAAAGAGTATCACTGCAAGAGAGGTGTTCAAACAATTTCCCGACATGAAGAAACTGTTGTGGGGTGGAGCATTTTGGACATCAGGGTATTTTATCTCAACAGTGGGGCGAGTTGGTAGCGAAAAGGCAGTATTTGAGTATGTAAAGAATCAGGGGAGAGATAAGGAATACCAAAAAATACATGAAGATCAATTAATACTTGGTTGACGCGCTGATACCCCGTAGGCTTGCCTCGGGGTGATTCATTGATTAGAGTCAAACAATCATGTAAAAAAACAGCAGTATCAAGTATGTACTCGACACTGCTTTTTGTTGGGTAGGTGCAGGTCGAGACCTGCACCTACCGCTGATTCTTGTATGCGTACGTGTAAGTCGCGACTTCCACGTACCAATGCTTCTACGGATCAGTCAACGTCGCACTGACGAAAAGGTAGTCTTTAACTTCCCGACTCTTTTCGTAGCGTTCGCCTGACTTAGTTTCGTATGTGACCTTGCTCAAGGTCTTGTAGGAAAGATTGACCGTGGCCCCTGATTGCGCTTTGAACTGCTGGTAAACCTGTTTGGTCAGGACCACGATATGGAATTGTTGGTCGGACTGGAAGACAACTTCGAATCGTTCTGGAATCGTCCGCGTTCTAACTTGACCACCAAAGTCGTCTGCTTCGCAATCGTAGTCAAAGTCAGGTTCACACTCTTCCCCTTCACTGTTGACATATTCGACTGGAGTTACGAATCTCTCGATTTGTGCTTCGGCATGAAACACTTTGACGAGCTTGGCTTTGGTCGTAAGAACTTCTGACTGCTCGTACTTGACCTCAGCACAGGAAAGGATGAAGAGAATCGCAGAAAGGATCAAGAGCCAAATTCGCATTAGACCCTCCCACTGCGTTTTGCCTCACGCGCAAGCACGAGCTCGGGCGTGTGGCGTGTTTCGCAACCAGCTGCTTCGTACTTGCGACGGAACTCCATGAACCAATCTTCGACGTGTTGCGGAAAGATAATAGTGCCAAAGGCCGGAAGCAACTGCTTCAACCTCGGCCAGACCGGAACCTCAGTCTGCATTGCTTCATACAACAGATACGCGTTTCCAGCCTTGTGGTGTTCGAGCATGAACATGAGGTAGTCGTAGTGCTCGGTAACCATAAACATCACTGCCTCATAGTGGCGTTCTGCCGAAAGATGCCGAAGAAGATCCTGAGCAGAACTGTCGAAATGAGGCCACTTTTCTTCGTCCAAAGCGAACTGGAGCAAAAACGCTTTTCTGTAGAAAAGACACAGGTCCATCGGAAGCTTCCTGGTGAACCTGCGAAACGCTTCATACTCAGCTACGTCATGGGCCACACCTTTCAAGGTCACCGACACATCACGTCCAAGGATGGCTTCACCCACATCGTGAATAACCAAGGTGGTCGTCAAGAGTCGCATGTCGAAAATGGCCGGCAAATCAGATTGAGCTTTCTCTACCAGGCTCGCACCGAGCAGAGTCATGGACAGACTGTGCTGAACCAGATCCTGCTGACGCACTTTCATCCCCAAGCCCTTGAAGCGCTTCCAACGCTTGATACCCTTGAGCAAAGTCTGAAGTTCAGACCAAATATGCACGAGCTCGGCTGTGTCACTCTGAGGAAACGGAAATGTTGACAGGCGTGTTTTCATTCTGCCTCCAAACGCAAAGTTGCTTTTGTTTTACCAAGAACAACGCTTTTTGTCAACGCGATAAAATTCTGTTATTCTATAGTTATAAACAAAATATTTATGAACAAATCAAAAATCGTTGCTATAGTCCTAGCATTACTAATTCTGCCCTTTGCGACTCAAGCTTTCTCTTGGCGCAATCTAGCTTTCTGGGACAAACAAAAAGAAGTAACTCAAATCAAAGAACCCAAAATCTTTGACGCAGTAGCACAAAAGGAAAGTCTAAAAAAATCTGCACTTTGGCAAGAAGCTTTTACTCAAAAAAAATGGGACAAACTAATTAAAGACCAAAACAATTTTCAAATTTCTGATACTGAATTAAATTTTTTGATCAAGGAAGCTATTAAAAAACAAACTAATTCACCAGTAGAAAGTGTTATTGTGGCTTTTAAAGATAATAAAACAAACATCGAAGGTCAGCTAAATGCCATGATCAAAGGTAAATTTGAGATCACGGCAAAAATTAATTCCAACGGAAAAACACTTAACCCGGTCATAGAAAAAATACGATTCAAAGGCTTCCCTGTTCCCAAAAGCTATGCAAATAGCGCCATAGAAAAATACTTTCCCGACCTCAGTGCCTTCCTGTACACGTATCCAAAATATTCCAGCATTGACGTAAGCATCAACGACGGACTTCTCAAATTAAACTACAAATAAAAAAAGTACGGACAGGTCGCGACCTGTCCGTACTTTTTTTATTTATGTTCGTACGTTTTTTATACAAGTAAAGCGATTGCAATCAAACACGCGCCAAGCGCAATCAAAAAGATTAAAGTCCAAAGTAAAACCTTACCTGCAATCTTCAATTTATTATCTAATGCTAAAACAACTGCATAACCAAAAACAATTATTGCCATAACAGAAGCCGAAAAAACCAAAAGAGTAAGCATTATGAGTGGTCCCCAAAAAGCCTCTGGCTGGAGTCCCTCACCACTGCGAGATAAGAACCAAAAAAAACTGCTAATCAAGGAGCAATATACAACAACAGCTCCGGCTTGAATTAAGCCAACAATAACTGAGGAAATTTTTTCTTTTTTAAATGGCCACATATCTTTGTATCTTATTTACATTCTTCTTCCCAGACTCTTAAACATTTTTGTTTCGGTTCACACCAACTATACCCTGCCCCGACCAAACAACCTCCAGCATCTTTATCTCCACCGATAATTCGATTATAAACCCCACAACGAACAGTAATATCACTTAAAGTTTTCGCATCCTTATTCTGAGAATTAGCAGAATATGAACTCGAAACTGTGCAAACCACAGAATCTTTTTGATAACCAACCTGCCCACCCATAATACCATCAGCCAAATTATTATCATCTTGGACAAAACTTTGGCTTTCAAGATACTGATTAACTAAAGTTGAACTTTTGTTAGTTGCTTCTGCCACCATCAAATAACCATCAATCGTCATAAGTTCAATAGTGCCATTTTGGTCAAAACGCCATTCCATCTTTTGCGGTAAAGTTGCTGAAAATGGAATTCCGGTTTGGTTGGCAGTCTCGTACAAAACTTTTCTTTCTGCCGGCCAAGAATCTAAGTCCGCCGGAACTTCAAGAACTGATTGTTGTCCTTCGACGTTGGAACTAGTTTTCACCGGCTCGTACTTGGTGCATCCTGAAACTACAATCACTAGAACAAATGTAAAAACAAACAACTTGAACCATGCACCATAAAGTGTTCCCTTTAGATGCACGGCAGGCAAGCGAAGCGATAAAACATTTTGAACAATTTTTGCTATTAGCATAAAAGTTGATGTTAATTATCAACACTTAAATTATAGCACTTCTGAAATATAAAAAAACGCCCCCAGGAACTCAGAGTTCCTAGGGGCTTCTTGTCCTTACGGACGGTTGGAGCCGAACTTGCGCGCCGTCACGTAGTCTGGGCGGATGTCCACCGGCAGTGCGGTGAGCGTCGCGAGCACGCCTTCGACTTCAGGCCGGATCGTGCCGTACTTGTCGACGAAGGCCTTGGCCGCTTCGGGGTTACCGTTGCCCTCGATGAGGAGCAGTTCCTTGAACAGCTCCTCGTTGACCGCGTAGAACTTATCCACGTCCACCGTGTAACGCCCGTCGGGCTGTTGCGTGTAGACTTGGTTGGCCATGAAGTAGTTGTACACGAGCGTGGCACAACGCGCATGGGACTCGGTGATACCGAATCTCACCATGCGGTAGTAGCCCGGCAGACTCGAGTAGGCTGTCTCGGCGATCAGGTTCTCGGGCAAGGCGCCCAACTTGACCAGCCGCGGGATGAGCCAGTAGCCTCCCACGTCCGCTTTCGCTTCTTCGATCATGCTCCCGTACTCGCCGAGCGCCTTGTCGACGGTGCTCGAGGTACCATCGGCCAGCTTGATCACACCGGGTCCCATCGAATGAGCACCCTCGTGGGTGAAGTTGTGCCAGAAGTACGCGAGCCAGTAGTCGAGCGTCGCGAGTTCGCCGGCCAGCGTCAGCTTTGCGATCGGCCCGAGGCCAATCTCGAACTTCTCGTGCTGGACGTTCAGGTTCATGAGGAACTTGCTACCGACCGCGTCGGTCACCTTGGCATCGTTCGGCAACTTGGCCGCCGAATGCTGGACGCCAGGGCCAGCCTGACCCCATGTGCCCACCACGTTCATCGCCACGATCGGCAGATTCTCGGAACGCTTGGCCGTGAGGTACTTCTTGTCGATCGGTACCTCCTGCGCCAACTTGACGAAATGCTTCTTGATAAGAACGATCCTATCAGTCGTTTCTTGGTCCACGATGCCGAGCACGGCTTCCGCAGCCGCCTTCCAGTTCTTGAGCTCGTCGTCGTAGACCTCGTAGAAGCTGGCCAGGAACATGAACTTGCTGTCACCGGCCAAGACCCAGGCCGTATCGGACTGATCGTAACGGTTGTCCACGAACGCGCGCGCTTGCGCGACCAGGTAGTTCTTCTGGCTCTCGGAGTCGGCACCGGATGGATGGAGGCAGAGCACCAGAAGTTCGGACTCCCGTTCCCCGCCCTCGGCGAGCGATTCGACCGCCTCGAGGAGACCCTCGGCTACCTCCACCACGCCTTTGGCCGCAGCGCCGGTGGGTATTCCGGAAACCACTACTCGCTGGAGGACGATGAGGTCTTCCCCAAGCCGCGCGGCATCAGGCTCATCGTGGGAGGATCGGGCGAGCGCCGCACTCCCCGCCTCGCCGGCACC
>Ga0076118_106_pt1 | contig 22440 bp, 21 predicted proteins | sample RifGroC2_FD_67675 | JGI IMG/M metagenome (GOLD analysis project Ga0076118, IMG submission 67675) | Parcubacteria bacterium GW2011_GWC2_38_7 | reverse complement strand
TGACCAAAGTATGATTTTTAGGTAGTATGTTTACAGTTAGCTGGTAAGTTTCAAGCTACAGCACTATAAAGTGTTCCATATAGTATAAAGTATACTCTTTAACTACATGTTTACCCAGAAGTCAAAAACATTTTGTACTTCTGGGACAAGCCCTTTAAGTGCTGGATAAACAAGATAAGTTCTAAGCAATTCTTTAACTAGCTTAACTTGCTAACTTCACTTACTAACCTAAAACTGGTTATTCGGGGATCGTCTAATGGTAGGACTCCAGCCTTTGGCGCTGGCTATTGGGGTTCGAATCCCTATCCCCGAGCCATGAACTACTCGCTATCGCTCGAGTACATGGCACGCCATGCGTTAAGAATTTATGGTGTGCCAAGGAATGTCTCATTGGAGTAGTTCATGCAGTGTACCCGACGTAGGAGTGGTTCACTGCCCATAGTAAGACAAGAAAAAACATGGCAGAAAAATTTTATTATGTTTATGTTCTCTGGAGCTTTAAAGATAAAATGTTCTATATTGGCTTTTCTGATGATGTTGAAAGACGTTTTTTAGAACATAAACGTGGAGACAATACTTCGACGGCAAAAAGATTGCCTGTTAAACTGATTTTCTTTGAGGCATATTTATCAAAACCTGATGCACTCCGTCGTGAAAGTTATTTTAAAACAACTAAAGGAAAAACTACATTAAGACAAATGCTAAAAGCTACTTTGACTGATCTTGATTCTCAATAACTCAAAATATTGAAGCGACCCGTTTGGGTGCTGGACTTATATATAAAACAAACGGGGTTATACTCGTTTGTTTTAAATATGAAAAATTTATTTTTAATAAAACTTGATTTGCCATTTTACTTAAGACTACCATCTTCTGGATTTTTTACATGGGATCCAAAATTCAAACACGCATGTATAGTACCAGGACAATTCGTTGGTGAAGAATCATTTTCGAGGATTTGTAATGAAATTGCAGAAACAACAAAATCACTTAAAACTAATGAACCAAATAAATTATTAGATTCTCCAGGTGAAGGCAAACAGGGTGCCCCATATAAATATCCAGTAACTTCAGTTATTGATAATAGTGATGAATATATAACACAAGTAATCAATACAAGTAACGATGGTGGTTTTGTGCAACTTAAGCCTTTTACAGAAATTAAAATTTTTTTAATATCTGATGGAAATACATTAACCGAAGAAATTAAAGAACGAGCATTCGATATTCTGAATCATTTTTTGGATATTTACAGAATAATTACACAAGATCCGAGTATACACAGAATAGACAGAAAATTAAACCTATATCTTGTTGATTGCCTTGTTGGCCAAAAAGATGCTAAAAAAAACTTTGACGAAGAAAATGTACTGGACATTTTAAAAAATATAGAAAAATATAATTTTTCTGATAGTATTGGGGAAAAAAGATTAACAGAACAAAGGATAGGATTATTGGACGATATTTTCCCTGGTGAAACATTAGAAGGAGAACATTTGAATAATCTTATAAAATTAACGGCTCAAGAATACCAAATCCCTTTGCATTATGATTTAATTCTAAATGCGCAAACACAATTAAAAAAACATAACTATCACGTAGCGATTATTGAGGCGGAGACTGCGTTTGAAGTGTATGTAGAAAATACTTTAATTAAAATAGCCGTTGAATTAAAGAGAAAAGAAGAAACAGTTAAAGAATTGGAATACCCTGGATCATATGATCAGCCGGGTAAGAGATTAAAGGGATTAGATGAATTCATCTCAAGCTATAGAACTAATAATAAATTGAAAGAGTTAGATAATTTTGTTGGTTCAGACCAATATAAGGAATGGGACATAAAACTTTACAAAGTTCGTAATGATGTTGTCCATGGTGGTTTAAGAAAAATAACTTTTGAAAAAACAAGAGATGCTATCCACTCCGTCAAAATAGCGATTTCAAAAATAGAGCAATCCATCGCAGGGTTAGCAGATCATGTTCAAATTTGTGCCGATGTAAATCATTTAAATAATACTGCTGGTAAAATAGAATTTAACTAATTTTAGCCTCGACCCGTCCCCGTCATAGCACCCTCGATTCGATCCCCCATAAAAGCCCTAACATATACAGTTATTCAAAGTTCTCAACCGACGCGGGGAGCCAATAAAAACTCTTCACCTTTACGTGGAGATTTTTTATTTTTAAATAAATAATTACTTAGCCATATCTCAAATATTTTTCAAACTAAAAATTGACAAAACCTATTACTAAAAAGAAAATTCAAGACCCCCGAGTGCTACACTCGGGGGCAGAACTCTTTCCGCCCCCGCATTTTTTTTGAAAAATTAAAAAATGAACACAAATTGTATTCACCATCTTTTAAAAAATAAAGGAGTTTGAGCACATGGTCTCAAACTCCTCTCTACCCTAAAGAACATAGAAATCGATGATGTCGTTCATTCGCGTCCGACCAGCAAGTCCGAGACGCGACAGAACCTCAGCTACAGCTTCGTAAGTGACGTCAGAACGATTTTTGCTGAGCAAGGTCACAAAGAAACTGATCAGTTCACGCTCGTCGTCAAACTCCCAGATAGCCTCTACACCCAGAGCGGCAGCGACATATCTAGAATCAGGACCGAGAAGAATTTCTCTTGCCTCGGTGATGCCCGACAACTCTTCTGGTACGAATTCGCAAATGACACGCGTCAGCTCTCCATCCAAGGATGGCTCGATAACAAGAACCTCCCCATTGTTTTTCAACGCTTGGCGGGCCTTAGCTAAAGCAGACAGCTTCGCATCGCGCGTTGGGATGTGATGCAAAGACATGGTAAAAACGACCAGATCAAAAAGTCTTTTCCAGTCGAGCTTGAGAAAGTCCAGACAGCGGAAGTCGACCCCAGGTAAACAAACTTTGGCCTCTGCGATTCGACCAGCGTCAGGATCAATGGCCAGAACAGAGTTCCCCGTACGTGTCAGGAAACCTGTTTCCCTGCCTGTCCCGCAACCAACTTCGAGAATGTTCTTGCCGTCCAGCTTGACCAAAGAATCGATAGTGCTCCTTTCGATGCCCTCGACATCCATTCTCATTGTTCACCTCGTTAAGATCAAGATACCCTGACCTTAGCAAAATTTAACCATTTTTTCAATCCCCTCCCTTTAAACAAAAAAGGTAGTGACAGGTCGCAACCTGTCACTACCTTTTTTGTTTCCGTGTTACCTCATTACCTTTGGAGATTGAATATCTGCTTTGTATAATTCTGAATCAATAGTCCGAGTAAAACAAGTTCGTCCAATTTCATGATCCCAATTTTGTTGGAAAGGACCGTATGGTGTAGCTACCATCGTTTGTTGTTTCCCTGCGAATTGTTCTTTACTAGAAGTAGCAAATCTAGCACACAAGTCAAACTTCAATGGCTCAACAATACTATATTCGTAAGCAATTTTTGTCTCTGGATCTTGAGGAACTATAAAACCAGATATATTGTCTTGCAGACTTTCTAAATTTGATGGTAGAACTTCTTTCCTGATCCAATAATCTACAACTTGGCTTTGAATGGTTTGCAAATCATTAAGTCTCTGCACATCCATTTTTATTCGGCGTTGTTCGGCTGGAGTTCCGATGATAAAGAATCCCATGATAATACTAGCTAAAACTACCACTGCGAGAATGATTCCAAAAATTTGTGGTAATTTAGATTTCATCTCTTTGCGTTTTAACTCCCAAATGTAATAGCCAAAAACAGCCGCTGTCACAATGAGTACAACACAAACCTTAAGCACAAACCTCATCGTTAGCTCTCCATCCAAAAAGTTATAAACAAAGATCATCAAATCAATAATAATAGTAATAGCTGAGACAAATAAAGTGAAGTAAACTAACCAACGACGTAGCCAAAATTCTCGCTTTTCGGGATTTTTGATTAAATCGCGACCCAGCATCCACGATGACAACAAGTACGCTGGAACAGCAATAAGCAAAATAGAACTCGAAACTTTAACAGAATTAGAAATGTTCGAAAAATAATAATTTAATGCATCTGGGAACAAGGCATTGATGTAGTTAATAAAAAGAGTGATGAAGCCAACAACACTCAAATAGAACGTAACAATGTTAAACAAATGCAGAAACACATCTTTGGGCGTAGTTTTAATTGAATTTTCCATATAAATATTGATTATATTAAGCTCTTTTTACATTGTATCACAGATTCAGCCATTATTCTTCTTGATCCCTCGTAATTTTAATCACTTTATATTTAACTTTTCTGTCTTTTAACTGGACTTCCACCTCGCCCCCAACACTTGAACCGAGCAGAGCTTCTCCAATGGGAGAATGCCGAGAGATAATTCCAGATTCAGGTTTAGACTCAGTCGAGCCAAGGATTTGGTAAGTATTTTTTCGGCCTTGACTCTCAATCGTGACATAATGCCCCAGACTAACTATATCCGTATTCTTACTGGCACGAATCACCTGCGCATGATTAATTTGGAACTCGGTCTCCATAATCCGTTGATTTAAACCTCGCAGTTTCCCTTTTGCAATTTGATATTCCGCATTCTCGGAAAAATCTCCAAACTGCGCCAATCGCTTTGACTCCTCTGATAACCTGGGATGAGTCACCTCTTTCATTCTCTTCAACTTTGCTTTAAGTTCATTAAATTTTTCTTCTGTAATAAAAGTATCCACCGGTACCAATCGACGATTTTCGGATTTGCGTTTTGGAATCTGCATAGCTATATGATAGCCTAAAAACACCTTTTTTTCAAGATAAAAAAAGAAAGCTCAATTCGGAGAAGAGATGCGATAACAGATCTCTTTATTGACCGAATGAAGCTCTCAATAATCATAATAAAACATTGAAAAGAATTATGGAAATCAAGTTATCAACAAGTCTCGCTAAGGACTTAACATAATTTCACAATATGCTAACATAAAGAGGCTCAAACAGGTCACTTTGACCAGAGGTGGAGGACAGGATGATCCAAATCAAAGTACTGGAAGGTCTACGACCAGCAGATCATGCGGTAGCAGTCGCACGATTCATGTCGAAACAGTCTTACGGCGCAGGTGAAGTGGTCTTCCTCAAAGGAGACCCTGGTACAGCCCTCTATATCGTTCTTAAGGGCGCAGTAGAAGTCCATCTCGGAGACGTAAAAGTTGACTTCAACCCTGGCGATAGCTTTGGAGAACTGGCTTTCCTCGATGGAGAAGCCCGCTCGGCTAAAATCACTGCCGTTGTCGACGAGACAGAAGTTGCGACCCTTTCGCGCGAACAGATGGACCTAATCCGGAAGACCAATCCGAAGTTTGCTGCGATCATCTACCAAAATCTCGGCGTTGGTCTGGCAGGACACTTGCGGACGACCAATAGCCAAGTTCTCGCGCTGAGCGCCAAGGAATTGGTCAAAGCACCCAAGCTTAGCGCTTTGCTGGCAAAAATAGGACTCTGATTCGACCCCGGCCACTCCCCCAAGGGACTGGTCGTTTTTTATAATTTAATTTAAATTTCGAATATTGAGTTTAGAAAAAGAAATCTCAGCACTCTATCCTGTTATTCTATCTTCAATATTCGATATTCTCTGTACCTAATTCTTTGTGATATAATATAATTAATATGATAAACAAAAAAATAAAAGCATATATTATTGCTGTTGACATGGGTTATGGTCACCAGCGCGCTGCCTTCCCTTTGAGAGAACTAAGTGTTGGTAAAAAAGTTATCAACGCTAACACGTATGCTGGCATCACAAAATCTGACCGTGACATTTGGCAACAAAGTCGCGAAATGTATGAGTTTTTTTCTCGCTTTAAAAAAGTTCCTTTAATTGGCGAACTCGCCTGGGATCTTTTTGATCAATTCCAAAAAATTGCACCCTTTTATCCCAAGCGCGACCTCTCGGATCCTTCCATCCAACTTTCATCAACCTATTCATTAATCAAACGGAAAAAATGGGGCAAACATCTAATAGATAAATTAGCAAAAAAACCGCTTCCGATAATCTCTACCTTTTTTATTCCGGCTTTTATGGCCGAAATTTTTAATTATCCCGGAGAAATCTATTGTTTGTGCACTGATACTGATGTCAGCCGAGCCTGGGCCCCACTCAACCCAAAACAAAGTAAAATAAAATACTTTGCACCCAATCACAGAGTAGAACAACGGCTTCAAATGTATGGAGTCAACCCTGACAACATTTTTGTCACAGGCTTTCCTTTACCCGATGAGCTGGTCGGCGGTGTCAAAGAAACAAAATTAAGAAAAAATTTAAGCGCGCGTTTATCTAATCTTGATCCAGAAAAAAAATATTTAAAACGCTATGGAGAATCTGTCAAAGAACATTTAGGATCAAGCAACTTCCCTCCTAAAAAACATCATCCGCTAACGATAACTTTCGCAGTTGGTGGAGCTGGCGCACAAAGAGAATTAGGAATAGAAATTGTCAAAAGTTTAAAAGCCGAAATCTGCAAAAATAAAGTTCAAATAATTTTAGTCGCTGGTGTACACAAACAAGTCGCAGAATTTTTTACTAAATCAGTCAAAGAGCTTGGACTCAGCAAAGAATTGAAGCAAAACAAAATCCAGGTACTCTTTAGCAACACCAAGGCTGATTATTTTAATCAGTTCAATCGTGATTTGCGCCGTACCGACATACTCTGGACTAAACCAAGCGAACTTAGTTTTTATACCGCCCTTGGCATACCCATTATTATTGCCGACCCCATAGGCTCTCAAGAACTCTTTAATCAAGGCTGGTTAAAAGCAATCGGTTCGGGGACCAGAATGGAAGATCCACAATTTACTAATCAATGGCTTTTTGACTGGCTAAAAACCGGTTGGTTTGCCGAGGCAGCCATGCAAGGCTTTTTAGAAGCTTCTACCAGTGGAGTTGATAATATCAGCAAAATTATTGCCAACCGAGTAGAAGAGACCAGCTACATAAAATCAAATCTTCAATATTAAAAAATGTGCGGAACAACGTAAATGCGTTGTAGGGACAGGTCGAGACCTGTCCCTGCTGTCAAAATAGACAGCCCGTACATTTTTTTTAATTCATCATGATACAACTTTGACTAACAACATTCACTTCTGGGTGCTGTTTTAAAAGTCGAATGACTTCTTCTGACTCAGCGCCAGGCTGAATCCAAATGTTTTTGATATCGAGATTAAGAGCTTCTTTAACAACTTCCAAGGTCACTGGTGGAGGGACAACAATATCGACGAGATCTGGTCTCTCTGGCAAGCTAGACAAATCAGGATACACCTTCAAAGTTTGAATTTCCTTTTCTTTAAGATTGATTGGAAAAACTTTATAGTTTCTTTGTTTCAAATTTTTTACGATTTGAAAACCTACTTTTTCTGAATTATTAGAAGCCCCAACTACTGCGATAGTTTTTATCTCCCGTAAATCTATCATTTTATTTTTTTACTCGTTTTCTTTTAAGACTAGCAGCTATAAACCCATTAAATAAGGGATGTCCTGTCAATGGTCGTGACTGGAATTCTGGATGGAACTGAGTCGCAATAAAGAAAGGATGTTTTGGCAATTCGATCACCTCGACGAGAGTATTGTCTGGAGAGGTCCCTGCAAGTAACAATCCTTTATTTTCTAATTGCGCCCTATAAGCATTATTTACTTCGTAACGATGACGATGACGTTCTGAAATCTTAGCTGTTTTATAAAGTTTATAACTCTTTGATTCCTTTTTTAAAACACAAGGGTAAGAGCCTAATCTCATTGTTGCGCCATAATCTTTCTTTTGAATTTTTTCTATCTGATCAAGCATAGTATGGATAACCTGATCCTTGGATTTAGCGTCCATTTCTGTAGAAGTAGCACCCTTGATGCCACAAATATTGCGAGCAAACTCAATTGTCGCAAGTTGTAAGCCATAACATAAACCCAAAAATGGAATATTCTTTTCGCGGAGATATTTAATGGCCGAAATAATTCCCTCAACTCCACGTGTACCAAACCCGCCAGGCACAACAACGCCATCAAGGCTAGCCAGTTCTTTTAATTTGGCTGGATTTGTTTCGTATTCCTCCGAATCAAGCCAAATCAGCTCAGCTTTAACGTTATTGATCCAAGCTGCATGATTAATTGCTTCAAGAACAGAAATATAAGTATCTCGACATGACTTAAAATTAAAATATTTACCGACGACACCAATCTTAACCTCTTTTTTAATGCCTTTAATTTTTTTAGCCAAAGTTGTAAAATCAACTAAATTCTTTTTTCGTTCTTTTAATCCCAGTGTTTTCAATAAAGTAACGCCCAAACCCTCGCGTTCAAAATTAACTGGTATATCATAAATCGATTCTACGTCCGGTGCTGAAATTATACATTCTCGTGGCAAGCTACAAACAGTGCTAATCGTTGTCTTAATAGACTCCGAAGCAGGCTCATTGGCTCGACACATAATGATATCTGGATTGATACCAGCTGAGTTCAAAGTACGAATTGCATATTGTGTTGGCTTGGACTTTTGTTCTCCTAACAACTTTGGTGTTAACAAATAACTTACCAAAACAAAAGAAACGTCTTTAGGGGCTCTAGCTTTCATCATACGTGCGGCCTCTAAAAACAATAAGACTTGAAACTCACCCACCGTACCACCAAATTCTATGACCATAACTTCTGCGTTTGTTTTTTTACGACAAACTTCGATACGTCTGATAATCTCGTTAGGCACGTCAGGGACAACTTCAACATCTTCTCCGCCATACTCCAAATTACGTTCTCGTCGTATAACCTCTTGATAAATTTGCCCGGTAGTAATGTAATTATCTCTGGTACAAATTTGGTCTGTAAACCGTTCGTAGTTACCAAGATCTTGATCAGCCTCTACACCATCAACCCCGACAAAAACTTCTCCATGCTCGGCTGGACGTATGGTCCCAGCGTCGATGTTAACGTACATGTCGCATTTGATATTAGAAACTCGATACCCACGCGATTGAATAATCTTGGAGATCGAAGCAGCGGCCACGCCCTTCCCTACGGATGACATAACTCCACCAACAACAAAGATGTATTTTGGCATATTTTTTAGTTACGAATAACACATTTTATTTTAATGTTACGAATTATTGCATAGCGATTAAAGTTTAGCAGTAATTCGTAACATCCATATTATGAAGCTATTCGTAACCTCACGTTACTTTTTATTATGATAAATTTTTTGTTTTGACTTGAACTTCAGAAACAATGTTAGCAGCCACTTCAACCGCGACCTTGTAATCACCCGCGTGCTTGATTGGTTCGCTAAGTTGAATATTTTTTGACTTGATAGAAATTTGATATTTTTTAAGCTCATCCGCAATTTTATCTCGTGTAACGCCAGCAAAGAAAGTTCCTTTTTCGTCAGCCTTCTCTGTAAAGACTAAAACCAATGATCGGAGCTTATTAGCAATATTAGATGGTTCAGAAAGTTTTTTAGATTTTGATTTTTCGGCAACTTTTGCTGGAGCAGAATTTAATTTAATACTGCTAGGCGTTGCTTTAACTGCCAAATTCTTTGGGAACAAATAGTTTAAAGCAAAACCATCTTTGACATCTTTAACTTCACCTCTATTACCAACCTGCGCGACGTTCTGTGTAAAAACTACTTTCATAAAACAATAGGTTATTTTTTTAGTTCTGCAATTGCTGTTTCTAATTGAGGATCTTTTTTGGCTTCGAGATCAGCCCGCAAAAGATCTACTTCTATGTCCGGCGCGATACCAACTTGGTCAATGGTTCTCATATTAGGAGTAAACCACTTAGCGACAGTAATTTTAAGAGAAGAACCATCTGGTAATTTTTTTAGAGTTTGTACCGATCCCTTGCCATAACTTTTTTTACCAATGATCTTGGCGATTCCATAATCCTGCAAGGCTCCAGAAACGATTTCGGAGGCCGAAGCTGAACCTTGGTTTATCAAAACTACTGTTGGAATATTTTTAAATGGAGCACTCTTACCTGATTGATATTTTGTTTCTCGGCCATCGCCAAATTTCTCGACTAACACAACTTGATTTTCTATCCATAAAGAAGAAACATCAAGGGCCGTGTCGAGCAAACCACCTGGGTCATTACGCAAATCAAGTATTATCCCCTTTGGATTTTTTGTCTTAACTTCCTTAACCAATTGTTGCATCAAAGAATTAGTATCTTCATTAAAGGCTTTTAATTTAACATAAGCCAAACCATCATCACGGAACTGCCACTCAACACTCTTAGTTGTAATAACATCTCGGATAATCTTTATATCTTGAGGATCTTCATCGCCCCGAACAATTGTTATTGTAACTTCTGTCCCCTTTGGTCCACGGATTAGTCGAGCTGCTTTTTCGACGCTTAAACCTACTATATCTTTTCCATTAACTTTGATGATAATATCACCAGGCGAAACTCCGGCTCTATCGGCTGGAGAACCTTGTATAGGCGAAACAACTGTCAGCAGTCCATCTTTAATAGCAATTTCTGCTCCAATTCCTTCGAATGCGCCAGAGATAGAATCTTCAAACTCGGTCGTTATTTCTGGATCCAAGAAATTGGTATGTGGATCTTCTAATCCTGCCACAAAACCGGCCATAGCTCCATAAAACAATTTATTTTCATCAATCTTATCTTTATCTACAAAGTCTGTCTGAACAATAGTCCAAACCTGTTCTAGTAATTTACTTTCAAAAAGGTCTGAGAGTTTAGTTGGTTTATATAAATCAATATCCCCCTTAAAAGCAACCTTGCCGTCTGTAACTTTGCCCAAGAGGAATCCACCCGCAAAGAAAAGACCTAGAAGAATAACCACAATGATACTGATAATAATTCGCACTTTCCGCTTGCTTGATTGTCCAGAACCCGCAACTTTTGAATAGTTCTGTGAGTTATTCGTAATTAAATTTTCCATAGTTATTCTTCTCTTTTGATTTTAGCTCCTAATTTTTGTAAGCGTTCTTCTATGTGTTGATAACCACGATCAATTTGATAAATATTTTCGATAATAGTCGTACCTTCTGCAACTAAGCCTGCAAGAACAAGCGCGAAGCCAGCGCGAAGATCTGGACTTTCTAATCTACGACCATATAACTTACTTGGACCGTTAACTATAACTCGGTGAGGATCACACATAATAATTTGTGCGCCCATCTGTTTTAACTTGTCTGTATAGAACAAACGACCTTCCCAAATAGTTTCGTGCACCATGCACATACCTTTTGATTGAGAAAGCAAAACAGTTACTGGTTGTTGTAAATCAGTGATAAAACCAGGATATTCGTGAGTAACAACATCCACGGCTTTGATATTATCGGTCTTGCGAACTTCGACCCAATCTGGACCAAGCTTATAATCTACTCCCATTTTATCGAACATAGTCCATAAAGATTCTAAATGCTCCGGATTGCAGTGTGTAACCCTAAGCGGATTACCGCATAGAGCGCCCAAAATCGTGAAACTACCGGCCTCAACACGGTCAGGCATAATCTCCGCTGAACTCGCAGAAAGCGAGGCTACACCCTCAATTTCGATGGTATTTGTACCTGCTCCGGTAATCTTAGCTCCACAACGATTAAGGTAGTCAGCTAAGGCTGGGATTTCTGGTTCACAGGCAGAATTTTTTAAGATAGTCTTTCCCTCTGCCAAAGTAGCTGCCATCATTAAAGTTTCTGTAACTGTGACGGAAACGATGGGAAAAACAAATTTCATGCCTCGCAATTTATCTGCTTTAAAATGGTAGCCTTGTGCGTTTTCTGTAATCGTAACTCCAAACTTTTCGAAACCTTGGATAAACAAATCGATAGGACGTTGTCCTATAGCACAACCACCTGGATGTGGCATATGAACCTCTCCCTTTCTGGCCAAAAGTGGAGCTAGCAACAACACTGAGACTCTAATTTTTTTAACAAGCTCAGGATCCAAATTAATATTTGTAATTTCTTTGGTTTGTATTTTTACTTGTCCATCATCACGAGAGACTTCACTCCCCACAAAAGAGCATAACTCTAAAAGACGATTAACTTCTTCTATATCTGGGACATTAGTAAAAGTTGACTGCTCGGTAGAAAGCATAGAAGCAACAATAAACTTAAGGGCTGCATTTTTTGCCCCACTTACTGCAATTTCTCCCTTTAACTCTTGACCACCTTCGATTACAAACTTTTGCATATTTTTATCGATTTTTTACTATTTACAGCTCAATTCTATCACACAATTTGTCAAAATGAAAGAAGGGCTTTTGGGCCCTTCTCGCGTATCATTATTGTCTTGTATCGATAGTACTATAGCCGTAAAATCTCTCTGCCTTAGATATAAGACGCTGAGCCTTTTTACGTAAAGCATTAGCCTTTTTGAGCTGGCCTGCCTCTTCTAACTGATCAGCCTGAGTATTCAATACAGATATTTTGCGAAGCTGTTCTGTCATAGAGTGACTATCAACATGCAAAGGATGTCCATCATGATCTAGTAATCTTGGAAGTTGATCTTTTGGTAAAGCACCCTTTGGAATGGTCGTAACATTGCCTTCTCTTTCCATAGCCTCACGAACCGCACCTTTAACAACATAGAATTTTTTACCAGCCAATTCGCGCGTTTCTATAGAACCTTTTGAAAATGGCTTTGGAATAGTCCCACGACGACCACCAAACAAACCTCTAACTTTTCGGTGATGATGGTGTGCACGCTCAGCATATTCGTTTAAGGTGTTGTCCGGTATAACTGTGGCATGGATATTAATGCCAGACTGAAACTTTGGCTCCGGTGTTGGAACCTCTATTGGTGCTGGCATTGAATCCCCTATTTCTGTGGGCGTAGCCACTGGGTTTCACTCAGTAAAATCCTTAAAAATAGCTTTACCCCCTCTGTTACCCATCTTAATAACTGCTTTAATTGATTTTCTCAATGCTCCAGCTTTTTCTATGTCTCTAAGTGCAGTCGCTTTTGCTAGTTCTGTTTCTAATCCAGCTATTTGTCTGGCCGTCGCTTCAATACCCCTTAAATTTAGTCCATGATTTCCCGGCAGATTGTAAGCCTTAGCAATGTAATCCTTGTCTAAAATACCAGACTTAACAAGCTGAGCTCCAGAGTAATTAGTAACCTCTCCAGAAAATGCAGTCCTTGCCCCCTCTGTAACGCCACGAGGACCATTTACAACTTTTGTAGTTGAACTAGAAACAAGGTCAGCGCCGGCTTCATTAGATGCAACACTTGCATCGCCCATGTCCGCCGTCTCTGCATCAAGATCATCATAATTAGCTGACTCTCGAGCAGCCGTGGCAGCCTTACGAACTCCATCAAAATCCTTGTTTTGAGTTCCCCACTCGATACCATCATCAGCTACCCCACCGACAACTGCTTCATGACCTTCAGTAGCAGCAGCATCTAAACTAGCTTCGGCTACAGATAAATCAGGTGCCCCAACAGAAGTCGCCCCCTCCAATGGAGAAAGTCCTCCATTTACAGGAGTCTCAAAACTAACAGTACTTGGAACTCTTAAGGGCAAATCTGGACCAACAACAGGCTGAGTAAATGGAATAATCACTCCATCTTTTAAAGCTTTTACTTTATCTCCAAATTGTAAATCAATACCAGTAGCATGTCCTTGCGCATCAGTTAAGAAATGAACTTCTCCACCTGGATGAGGCATAAAGTTATACTTATACCCTTCGCCAGCAATATATTCTGTAGCCATTTTACCGCTAGGCAATCTTGTTTCTGATAATTTCTTTAAAACCCAACCTTGCATTTGCTTATCGCTCATGCCTTCGAATAATTTTGGATCTGCCAAAGCTACTTTACGGGCGACATGGATAACACCATCGCCTTTGCCAAACATTCCTTCGGCAATATGCATATCTGGAGTTGGTGGAATTGGTTCAACAACTGGAACAGGAACAACCTTTGGCGGTGTTTCTCCATATTTCCATGGAGTTTGACCATCATCTGGATTCCAAGCACCCGTAGTACCAGCTGGTGGTTTAGCTTCTATTGGAGCATTACCCCCAACGATTTCTTTAATTGCTTTAGCCATAGCACCAGTAGCAATAGCTGTACCCACGGTCGCTGCAATTAATTTGCGGTAAGCATCTCTACGGACAGCAGTCATAGTACGCTTTTTAACATTTTCATCGTGTTCAAGAAGCTTGGCATTAAGGTCAGCAAAAAGAACTTCTTTGGTTTCTGTTGTCTCTCTATCTGCATTTGCAACAGCCTCAACCAAAGCCTGCTTTCTTTCTCTCATCATTTCTTCTGCATCAGCAACAAATTTTGGATCTTGACCAAATAAATCTTTTAATTGAGCTTCTACTGTTGGATCTAATTTCCATTCTGCAGAGTGGACAGCGGATTCATCAATAGCATCAAATTTTGCCTGATACATTGTTTCTACTGTCTCAGTGGCTAACAATTCCTTCATACCCTTACGACGTCCCAGATCATCAGTGCCATCTTTTTTTTGCGCATTGCTTAAAATAACTTGGACTTCATTTGGAAAAGTTTCTAACTTTTGTTTCATTTCTTCTGCAGCAGCGGCCCAAGCCAAATATTCTGGAGTACGTTGTCTATTGGCACGTCTTTCTTCTGGGGTAGCACCTTCTACTTGAACATTCTTTTGCGTATCAAAATACTTGGCATCAATTAAATACCATTGTTTAACATAATCAACAACTTCTTGCATCTTTGAAGTCATCATTTCTTTCTTCGTTTTTTCTATATCAGTATCATATTGTTCTTGAAGTTGTTCTTTATTTTCTACTCCTTCAGTTTCAGTCAAAGCTAATAATTCATGATCACGACGAGCACGTTCTTTCATCAATATCATGTAAGTTTCGTCCTCAGAAGGTTTTTTACCATTAAAAACATTTACAGATTCGTAATATGTAATGGATCTTTCTAAATCAGCCTCATCCATATTAACAACTTCTCGGGACATAAGTTCTAGCTTTTTGTCCTGTAATTGTTTTTTCTTGGCACCATTAAAGATATTCTTTATTCCACCTAGACCTTCGGACTTTTTATAATTTGCCAATTCTGTTTTACTTTGTTCTGACAATTTAACACCTGGAGCAAACATTTCTGCGCCCTTAGTTAAACCATCATATAGACCAAAACTGGCACCGACTCCAGAAACGATTCTGCGTGCACCAAGGGCACCAATAGCTAACGCACCAAGTCCAACCCCGCCAGCTGCAACACCCAAGCCCAATAACCCCATACTTGGACCACTTACCTTTACCCACTTTTATTTCTCCTAATTTTTTATAACCATCATAAACAGCACTAAGTAATGGAATACGCTTTGCTTCTGCATACTTGCTAGCTCTTTCGTCAGCAATTGCAATTTGCGCATCTGCACGAGTAATAACTTGACCAGCAACTAATTCGGCACGTTCCTTATTGAAATCTTCATAAGCAGTTTTACGAGTTGCTTTGGCTTCTTGATATTTTGGCCAGGCCCAACCACGCTTCGGCACACCCCACCAACCTCCAAAACCCTTTATTAGATTAGCATCTCTTTCGGCAAAATTATTTTTCAATTGATTAAAACGAGCCATTCTTTCTCCACCCCCTTGGCCAGGAACTGGAGTTTCTGTCCGTGGACCACCACCTGGTGGTGGAATTTCTGGACTACCAGCAACAGCTGGCGCTTGGTTTAATGCTTGAGCAGTCTGAGGTGCAGTTTCTACAGCACCTGGAGCAGGAACTCCTTCCACTGTAACAGGAGGTGTAGCTGGCGGTTGGTTAACTGCTCTCGCTGTCCGAGGCGCACGTGCTGTTTCGACGGCATCGGCTCCACGAGTTTCTCGTGCAGGCTCACCTGCAAGCGGAGTTGCTTCTGCAACAGTTGGAGCAATTTCAGCATTTGCTTTATTTATAAGTTCAACAACCTTAGATCTAAAACCACCAGTTGTTGGTAAGTTCGCAATTAAACCAGCTTCTGCTGGATCCCAAGTTTCTCCCTTTGCATAATCAGCTTGAATAAGTTTAATAACATTCAAAAGAGAATTTTCAGTATGTCTGGCTTCACCATCTTTTATAAGACCAACGCCCTTAATTGCTTCTGCAAGTTCATCCAAATTACCAGCAGATGAAACGGCAATTTCAAAATGCTGTTCTTTGGTAAGGTTGTCTACCAGTGCTTCAGGAGTTGTTCTTTTCACCTTAGGTGGAAGCTCATCCCACATACCGGCAGCCTTAACAAGGCTAATAACTTTGTCACGCACTTTACCACTATTTGTAATAGTATTTATAAAAGGACTTTCAATTGTCAACTTATTACCTGCGTCAGTAACTGTTTTAACGGCAAGAACTTGTTCTTTTAATTTTCCAACAGGATGTGATTCTTTACTTCCAACTAAACCCTTAACCATACCCAAAGCCTCTACCAATTGATCAAAATTTTCAGAAGAATCAACAGCAACCTCAAACGAAACTCTTGGTGGAACAGGTCCCTCTTTAATCGTTGGCGCTGAATCAGCTGAAGCAGTTTCTACTATTGTTAATTTATCTGCACGCACTAATGAGCCACTTGGATTTGCTTCTGTTTTAACAAGGACACGGACACCACCATCCTTTGTTTTTTTATCACTTTGACGAACAACTTCACCTTCCATTGTCTTACCATCAGAGCCTACCCAAGTAACTTTATCGCCAGGAGAAGCTTCAGCGGCGCCTTCTGAAGCTTTCTGTCTATCAACAAAACTACGAGTCATATCTAAAAGAGATGGAGTAGCAGCACCTTCTACTGTTGCATCGTCTGGCGCAGCGGGAGGAGTTGTTTCGACAGCGGCTACAGGAACAACTGGTTCTGCAAGATCCTTACCTTTCATTTTTGCTAACTTTCTGGCTAATCTTTCGGCATAAGCAGTACCACCACCAGCCACAGGTTCGCCCAAAGGATTTTTAACACCTGATTCTGCTAAAAACTTTTTTAATTTTCCTAGTGCGTCATCAGCCTCAGCGACAATCTTTTTGGCTGGAGCTTCTAACTTTGTGCCCTCTAAGGCTTCTAAAATACTTTTAACTTCTGCAACATCTCTTTCTGCTGAAGCAGTCAATTCATGTCTCTTGTCGGCTGAACTTGCCTCAACAGTAGCCTCCACTTTTGAACCACCTTCAACAGGAGCGACTACATCTTGCGTTATCGATTTAATCTTATTTAAAACATCACTTATTTTTTCTTTATCTAATTCCTTCAGATGCTGTTTAACTAAATCTGTCGCTTGAGCTTCTAGCTGATCCATGTAACGAGAAAAATCAGCATAAGCTGTTTCCATCTTTTCTATAATTTGTTGGTCGTTATCCGTTTGAGCCATATTTTTGTATTTTTTTAAAAAGAAAAACAAGTTTTTAACCAACTTGTTCTGTTGCATTGAGCATCTCTTGTTTTGCCTTTATTATTTCTTCGTTCAAAATTGCGTCGAAGTTAGCAACCTTTTCTGCGGCAAAAGCCACCATCTCTGTTTGTGACATCTGTGAATTTGCAATTGTTTGAGCATCTTCCTCACTTAAATTTTCTATTAATCGGAGCATCACACGCTTTTGAATTAACTCTGTCATTTTGTCTAAAATCATTGCTTTTTCTTCGTTTGGCAAAGACTCCAAACCCAATAACTTAATGATACTGTCTCCTAACAAATTTTGTGTAGTAACCATACTTGTTTTAATTAAGTATATTTTATTTTATTTAACAAAAATATTATACCACGTTATCTTATTTTGTCAACCTGCCTGCTTGTTTTTTTGCTAAAAACAAGCTATTATGGGCTTACTAACACATCACTATGAATATAAACATCAGACGTGCCATCGCCCTTGGATTTATTATAGCATTTTTTATTACTGCTCCGCTACTAATTCTTTACACAGCTGGCTTCCGTTATAATTTTAAAAAAGCACAAGTCCAAAGAACCGGCACTTTAATCATCAAAACAACACCTAAAAGTGCACAAGTTTCACTAAATGGTAAAGCCCTAACCGCGACCACGCCAATCAGAGAAAACAACATTTTACCCGATGACTACACTATTAAAATTACAAAAGAAGGCTACTACCCCTGGCAAAAAAAGTTGGCTATCAAACAGCAAGAAACAACTTTTATAGAAGATGTTATACTCTTCCCGCAAAGCCAAGCAGAAAAAATTAGCGACAACAACATCACTACCCTTTCCTTATCTCCAGGCGGTTCATACGCGTTAATAGGTACTAAAGAATTTAATCAAGACTTTTTATATTTACTTAACTTAAATAACTTCCGTCAAAAATTAATTTATAATGATGATAAAATCTGGACCAACCTTTCTATCCTTTGGTCCAAAGATGATTCTAAGGCTCTTATCAATATCGATAACAACTTAATCGTTGCCACTACCACATTCCCACAACAAAAAACAGATTTAACAAAACAACTCTCTCTCGTTCCAGATGAAACAACTAAATTTAAATGGAACGAGGATGATAGTAATATTCTTTACTGGCAAGACAAGACTACTATTTACGAAATCAATCTATTAGCACAAACAAATACTAAAATCTTTAAGAGCAGTAACAACGAAACCTTTAGTGACTTTTTAGTCAAGACAGATGAGTTGTATTTAGTCGAAGATATAAATGGAACAGAATTTTTAACCAAACAAAAACTTAACGACCCAAAAAAACTTGCTGCGATAGAATTAAAATCTGCTGATTATACAATTTGTGGCTTTATCCAAAATCGTTTAGCTCTTTTTGAAGGAAACTATAAAACACTTTTCCTTTTTAGCCCAGAATTAGATCGCATTGTTTTTAGCAAAGAGAATGTTCAAACAATTGAACTTGCCAATCAAGACAGTTTACTTGCAATTACAACCGGACAAGAAATATCATATTTAGAACTGGGTGCGTCAGAATTAAGCGAAAAAAATATTACTCGTTATAGCAATGGTTTATCCACTGCTCATTGGGCCCATGCCACCGCCAACTACCTCTATGCTCTTCAGGACAATAAAATCTCGGTCTTAGAATTAGACAACAGAGACAAACGATTTACCTTAGAGTTCCCAATTAAAAACATCCGAGAATTTACAATCAATTCTAATGACGAAGCCATTATCTTTTTGCAAGATAATTATTTATACCAATTACCAATTGTGAAATAAAAAAATGTACGGACAACGCATTCGCGTTGTAGGGAACAAATATTTTTGTTCCCTACCGTCCGAATGGACGGTCCGTACATTTTTTTTATTTCCGTAACTCCCAAAACACATTAACGAAAAATACATTAAAGAAAAAACCAGTAGCACCACGTAAAATAACCATAACTCCAATAACGACTATGGCGCCCAAAAATATTGGGACCAAAATCCCCACACTTCCCACGGCGAACATAAGTAACGCTCCCAAAATAACAAAAGGGATAGCAATAAGAATAAGCGAAATTATTAATCCGAGGCCGATAGCTATCCCAAGACCAATTTCTATCAAGGCAGACAAAATTACAATCCAAAAATTTTTATTAAGTAACTTTGCCGAGTTAAGAATAGAATTCCAGGCAGTATTATTTTCTAGAACTGCAAAACAATAAGCGTTCTGTCTTAACAGAGAAACATAAACATTATAAATAAGACCCAACACCGTCGCAACACCAACAAAGACCTTCCCCACCGTTGTCTGAATATTTAATAAACCTACAATAAGAATACTAACAAAAACTAAATTTGGGATTATCCACAAAACACTAATCCATAACAATTTTGGTAAATAACTAAAACCCTTTTTTACCAAACTCCAAAATTTATATTTTTGAGATAAACTAATTTCTTTAGCAGACAAAACCATCGCTGCACGCATAGCTAATCCCAAAAGGACAAACAGTATTGCAATAACAACAATCAAACAAATAATAAAGATGATAAAGCCTGAGTTAACTGTAAGAGAGCTAACATTATCACTCAACTTTTGCATCTGCGGTAAAATATTTTGGACTGCTTCAATGTCAGAGTTATTAAAAGACATATTCATAAAATAACTACCTCCACCAGCAAAAAAAGCAATAATCCAAAGAATTTTGTTCTTGATAGTCCATTGCCAAGAGCGCTTTAACAACTCCCCAAAAGGGAAATCATTTACTTTCATACTTTTATTTTTATTTATAATGAGTCAACAAAACCTAATTTACTTTGATATTCTTTAGCAGCGATCCAATTAGCAGCTTTTATTAAAGCTTCATGTGTCCCTGCATCCAACCAACGACCATTGATCATGCGGACATCCAACTCATTGATAGCCATATAAGCCTTATGAATTTCGGTAATGTCAGTTTCCGGACGCCAAGTTGGTCTAATACCTTTAGCAATATGACAGACGCGACTATCATAAATATAAATACCAGGGATAGCGTATTTACTCTTTGGTTCCTTCAAACTCCACGACACCAAAACGTTCTGGATCGGGAACTTCTAAGGCAAAAATACGTCCGCCTTTTTCGAAACTTTGAATATCATTAGTAAAGTCATGATCAAAGAAAATATTATCACCTAAAATCATTGTAACATTATCCTGACCAATAAAATTCTCGCCAATGATGAAAGCTTCTGGCAAACCCTTTGGCTCATCTTGAATTTCGTAGGTCAATTTTATTCCCCACTCTTTACCGGACCCTAAAAGACGAAGATAATCTCCGGCATACTCCGGCGCAACAATGACTAAAATTTCTTTAATACCAGCGCGCATCAAACTCTCGAGCGGATACATTACCATCGCTTTATTGTAAACTGGTAACAATTGTTTGCTCGTAATTTTTGTCAATGGATGTAAACGTGTCCCTTTGCCCCCTGCGAGAATAATGCCTTTCATTTCCTTTTTCATAGAAGTTGATATTACTGGTTGCCGACTGATTTCATTTATACTTGTTAAATAATCTTTTAAAGCTTCTTGCCAAGATCTCATGCGCGGAAGTTTTGTATTTACAAGAGAAGAGAACATCGGGCGACGCGCCGGACGTGGGAATTTACTAGTTGGAACTGGATTAGTTTTAATGTTAATTCCTGTTTGTTTAAAAATTTCTGTGGCAAATCCATACCAAGTACAAGCGCCCTCATTAGTTGCATGATAAATTCCGGATGGATAAAAGCCATCAACTAAAACTTTTGTTTGTTTGGCCAAGTCAACTACGTATGTTGGGTTGCCCCATTCTTCGTCGACAAGATCAAGTGATTCTTTTTCTCGGCCAAGTTTGATCATAACATCAACAAAACTTTTTTTGGCGCCTTCGGAAAGTGCTGGGCGACCAAACAATCGAGAGGTACGAATAACATAACAACGAGTGCAATGAGCAAAAACATTTTCTGTGGCTAATTTTGATTCGCCGTATTTAGAAATTGGTCGCGGTAGATCATCTTCAGTATAACCTTCTTTGCTCGTTCCATCAAACACATAATCAGATCCGTATTGAATAAATTTGGCGCCAACTTGTTCTGCGGCACGAGCTAAGAAAATTGGACCATCGCCATTAATGCGCATAGCTGGTTCAGCATTTTCTTCGCAAGCATCAACATTATTATAAGCGGCGGAGTTAATAATAACATCTGGTCGTAAAGCTTCTATCTTTTCGTAAACCATCTCACGATTAGTAATATCCAAATCATTCTTGTCCCAAAGTGTTACTTCTTCCTGAGCAAAAACCTTAGCTAATTCTTGCCCGAGCATGCCTTGACTACCAACGATTAATATTTTCATAAAAATAAACGTTATTTGTTGCTTTCAGTCTAGCAAAATAGGGAGGAAAGTCAATTTGTTCGATAAGATCATGGAACATAGATCATAGATCACTTTTTACTAGTCACTAGTCGCTGGTCTCTAGTCACAAAAAGAAAAAAAATCACCCGCCCCTCAGAGTAGAGAGGCGGATGAATGAGAACTGGGCTATGAGCCCAAGAACGATCAGCGACGCACGGTCACGCACCTGGACGGTTCCTCCCAAGGATGATCTTCGCCCTGTTCGACGACCCGAACTTCCCAGCGACCGCCACACCAGTAGACGTAGACCTTCTGCAGGGCACCGTTCTGATCGAGGACCTCGAACTCCTTGGTGCTTCCATCGGTCGGCAGGAAGCCAGGTTCGCCGTTCGGTTGCTTCAGCAGAAAATCGTAGATCTTGGCCAGCGACGTCGGCTTCTTGGTGAAGATCTTGTTCTTCCAACACCGTAGTCTGGTCATGCCGACCATATCGAGAAGCAGCCAGACCACCATCGAGCCGATCAACAGGTCGAGGAAACTCATGGAACCCTCCCAAACGGTTTGCGAACATTTACGATTTTGGTGCCGGAGTCGCACGGGTGAAGATTCGCGCTCCTTGGAGGACAGTCTCATCACTGTCCACCCTGTCAATCTGCAAATTCCAGCCTTCATGATTTACCTCTCTGATTACCGCTATCCAGAGATAGCCCGAATCATCACGAAGGAAGAACACGTTATTCTCCCAGTCGAGCAACAACACAT
>Ga0076118_103_pt1 | contig 23822 bp, 24 predicted proteins | sample RifGroC2_FD_67675 | JGI IMG/M metagenome (GOLD analysis project Ga0076118, IMG submission 67675) | Parcubacteria bacterium GW2011_GWC2_38_7 | reverse complement strand
GTGCTTTGGGGCTTGGTGATCCAGCGGTTTGCCGTAAAAGGCCCAAAGGATGGCAATCAAGTGTCCCGCAGGGTGGAAGGGGATGCTGTTGTCGATAAGAATTTCAACGATGTTGGCGATGTTCTTAGAGGGGAAGGAAGCCTCCATGATGAAATTGCACATGACCCGGGCGATGTGCCATCTCTTTTCGAGATTCATATCGCACCAACGGGGAACATCCTTCATTCTTTCGGTTACGGCCTGGCACAAGAACAGTTTCGCATGATCCATGATTAGCCTCGAGGTTGTTGTCGTTTCCGCGACCAGGAAAGAGTATGTTATAAAAAATTATTAGGTTTGTCAATCGCCTGTCCCCTTCGGTGCACTCAGGGTGACAGAAATGGAGGTTGTCAGTCTGAGTCATACCGAAGACTGATCAATGTTGGCAAGAATGTTTAGCGTGTTCACCTAGATTTGATGGAAAGGGGAATTATTGTATATGCTTTTTGTATATGAGAAAAACATATTACATGTATATTCTAATTTGTAGCGATAATTCGTATTATGTAGGAGTTACAAATAATATTGAAAGACGCATTACGAGTCACCGTTTAGGGGCTAATGTAAATAGTTATACTTATAAACGTAGACCGGTGAAACTTGTCTATAGCGAATATTATTATTATATAAATGACGCCATTGCACGCGAGAAGCAGATTAAGGGGTGGAGAAGATCAAAGAAAGAAGCTTTGATAAATCAAAACTATGAAGAATTGTATAGGTTATCAAACTTAAATAATAGACTGTCCCCTTCGGTAAACTCAGGGTGACAGCAATGTCACCTGTCAGTCTGAGTCATACCGAAGACTGACCTATTTAAACATTGTGCCTACTGCTTCCACAGTTCTTCGAAGTAGTCATTATACGACTGAACCAAATGTTCATTTTCAGAAACAAAGAAGATTGGATTTTTTTTATCGGCCCAGTTGGCAATAACTAATTTTTTACCATACAACCAGACTACATTCGGGTTGCCGATTTTTGAGAGATTGTATTTTGTTCTGCTCCAAGGATATTTGGTAATGGCATGGCCTTGCACTCCACGGTCAACAATATTCCGCCAGATAATACCTGGAGTATTTTTTGCTTTTTCTTCTATCTTTTTAAATAGAGCAGGATAATAATCTACAAAAAATCCACGAGCGCCTATCAGGCGCAGTTCCTTTTCATCAATCGCTTCCATCCAGATATCTTGCAGTGCTTGTGGTCCTTGCAAGGTATAAGTTTCTTGTTGCCAAATATTATCAAAATAGTTTTTAAAGGATTCGGCCATGATAGGATTGTCAAAAGTGATGACCGTCGGAACCTTTTCGTAGAGAATAAAAAATACTTTATTATTATAAATATTTATCTGCATCGGGATGGGCGTGGAATTGATATACTTTTTGAGGAAGCTGACTTTGCCTTCTGGGTCTCCGCATTTGGAAAACTTTTCTTTTAAATTGTCATATGATTCCTGAAAGCACAGCATTTTTGTAATCACACCTTTTTTTATTCTTTCGGTATGAAATTTGTCATAGAGTTCGTGAAAGCCTGGCGGGTAATCTTTGCCGAGGGCGCCGAGGACGTAATAATGCTCTCCGGGATTTAAGGTGTTTAGTTGATCATAAATTGCTTCTTCGACAGCGGCTAGACCTGTTTTAGTAATTGTTTGTTGTTCCCAAAAATAATTAAAATATTTTTTAAAGCCATCAACAATTTTTTTATCGCGCACACTGATTGTAATTGGGTTGTCACTCATCAAGCCAATGTTTAGCAAATCTTCTATAAAATCAAACCAAAAAGGGGAGTTAATATTAAAAGGTAAAAACTTTGCTTTGCTAAGTGGAAGCGAATTTCTCCAAGCTAAACCTTCTTTTACTTTTGGATCAGCAGAATATTCGTACAATATTTTTTGACTTATCTTTTTTTGTTCTCGTTCTTTATGAAAACGCTTCCAAAATGATTCCATTTCCGGTTGAGACGTTAAACTAGTTGCTCCTAAAACAAAAAATTCACTTCCGGGTTTAAAATCTAAAACTTTATTGCGAGCCCGCTTAATTCCTTCTACTCCTTCAAAAATTTGGATGTCGCCAGCTTGCGTGGTGTGTTTTTTATTTAGTTCTGCAATTACTTCTTTGGCTGATTCTTCTTGTTCACGAATATTATCTAAAATTGATTCAGGATTGTTGCAAAGGAATTCGGCGACTCCTTTTGAAATTGTTTTAGTGATAAGTTTTTTTTCTAATAGAGAATCAAGCGAGGTGTAAACCAAGTTACGATGTAGCCCCGTGAGATCAATTATTTTGCCAGCACGGCTTTTTCCGTTATCAATCAAAAAAAGATAAACAGTGATTTCATTAGAGCTGAAGCCTAGTTGTTTCAGTTTATCTTTTATCATATTTTTTGTGACAATAATATTATACTAAAATTAGCCAATAAGATCAACTCTGATGTTGTTTTATGGGTTATTAATGATTGTATTTTAACTAAATTTAGTGTAATAGACTTGATTTATCAATTAATTTATGATATTATGATCTCTCCTGAAAAGCAGGGGAAAGTCAACCAAACCTGAATGGGGGGATACGATGCGCTTCACTACCTTGCTCCTCGCCCTGTGTCTGGTGCTGTCCTCGACCGTGTTTGCGCAGACCCGTTCGCTCTCCGGCAACTTCGAGATCCAGTCCGTAACGACCGATGTCGAGAAGGGCCTGACCTTCGATGGTGGCCTGTTCTACAAGGTCACCCCTCAGATTGCAGGGAAGCTCTTTTTCCTGACCAAGGGTCCTTGGGCCGAAGTCTACGCCGGCCCGGTCTGGATGCCTGTTCCGTGGGTCCAACTCTTTGCTGGTGCGGGTGCTAGCCAGAAGGCCGGGGAGCTCGAGTTGCGGACCGCGTACGGGCTTAACCTGTTCTGGGGCCAGTTCGCTTTCCTCGGTGCCATGGAGCTCAACAACCCGGCGTACCAGGGAGACTACAAGTCCATCTGGTACGACTTGAACCTGACCTACCAGCCCTTTAGCTGGCTCATCGTAGGCTTGAAGGATCGGCGTCCGGTCGGATTCGGTCCGCAGATTCACTTCAAGTGGGACGTCTTCGAGGTATGGACCACGTGGGCGCCTGTCTCGTCCGAGAACAAGACCACGGATCTCGCGCGGTTCATAATCGCGCTCAAGTTCAACCTCTAGACCATGCCGGCGCAGCTTCTCCTAAGCTGCGCCGGATTCTTTTTTATTTTTATGTTACTTTTTGAAAGCAAAAAGTAACCAAAAACTTCTGGGGGTTTCGAAACTCACTTAGTACCATTGATTGTTTTTCGTGGTGCTCACAATGACGTTCAAACATCTCCACCCCCAGACCCCCAGGGTGGGGCTATTTTGTTTCCATTTGATGATAAATTAGATATAATAGACACATAAAAAGTAATTATTTTTATGGACGAATGGAGTCTTGTGATATTAACTTTATTGGTACTTGTTTTGCCTTCATTCAGGCAAGTTTTTTTTCGTAAAGTAGAGAAGAAAGAAGAGACAAAAGTATCAGAGCGTATAATTTTCTTCGACATTCTCAAGGGGATTTCGATGCTCGCTGTTATTTTGATTCACGTAACGTTTCTTTACACTCACACAAAAGGCTTGGTTAATAATGATTTGTTTATTAATGTTGTTAATAACATTTCTCGTTTTGCGATTGCCTTCTTTTTTATTTGTTCCGGAATTTTACTCAACCCAATTAAAAATAAGCAGGAATTAAAGAATTTTTATTCTCGTAAACTGATTCGCATAATCTTGCCTTACTTTTTAGTCTCGATGTTTTTATTTTTTGTCCATCCAGTGACTGTTAAGACGCTACTCTACCAAATTGTGACTGGGCAAGCAGCTTTACCTTTTTATTTCGTGATAGTTTTGATTCAAATGTATCTTTTATATCCATTGATTTCTCGTTGGAGGCATAAAAAATGGTTTTTGCCAGTGATGTTTTTTATCAGTTTAATTTATTTTGTTTCTCCTCTGGCAGAACAACCTTTTGGTTTCCCTATTTTCTTTCCATTTCTGTTTTTATTTGCTTACGGAGTTTATTTTCGCGATCGATTCCTTAATTATCAGTCAGATAAGCAAGAACTCTGGGGAAATGAGTATTATTACAATCAGCGTTATTTTTACGGGCCCGCTTTATTCAACGTTTTGTTTTTCTTCCGAGCCGGAATTATGAGGAATAAAGTCGTGAGTCGATTACTCCTCGCTTTTGGAAAAAACAGCTTGTGGATCTTTTTGATTCATTTCCCGTTAATGCTAGCTTTATATCCATACATTTTAATGTTTAATTTTAATTATTATTTAACTTTTTTAATAACCTTTATAATCTCAATCGGAACGAGTTACCTTTTGGCACTTATCTGCCAAATGATTTATAATTATGTTATTGAAAAAGTTGATTTTAAGAAAAGCAAAGTTTAAATTATGTCTTCTCAAATATTCCCTACAATTACCACTTGTCCTACATATTCTTGGAAGCATAAACTTCAAGAAATTAAGCGATTTGGTTTGACAGAAGTTTCAGTTTTCCCTACATATATTGATTTACCTGAAAGGAAAAAGCTGTATCAAACTTTAGACAAATCAAACATTAAATGGGTTCCACACGTACATGCGCGGAATGACTTTGAATTGTGGGAGTTTGAGTTTTTTTGGAAACGATTTAATACAAGATCCTTTAATTATCATGAAGACTTTGTTTTTAAATTGAAAAAATGGTACAAATACCGACATAATCTTTATATTGAATTCGATTATGACCGAGAAGTTGCTAAAAAAGCAGATTTAAAGTTGGTGGCTGGGCTTTGTGTCGACTTGGCTCATCTGTGGTCGGCAAAAGCTCGGGGGAGAGAAGAATACAATGTCCAAAATGATTATGCCACAACAAATGGAGTTGTTTGTAATCATTTAAATGGTTTTACCTCCAGAGGCAGGCGAGACATCCACCATATTACTAATAAACATCAGTTGGATTATTTAAAAGAAATTCCCAAAAAGTTTTTTGGAAAAATAATCTCGCTCGAGATGAACAATTCTATCACTAAGCAATTAGAGTATAAAAAATAGTTAGAGAAAATTTTAAAGAATAAAATATGATTTGGCTTTATTCCTTGGCGAGTATCGTTGTCGTGAGTTTAATTTCGTTTGTGGGAGTGTTGTTTTTAGGAATCAAAAAAGAAAAGCTCGAGCATGTCTTGCTTTATTTTGTCAGCTTTTCTATTGGAGCCTTATTTGCAGAAGTCTTTATTCATATCGTCCCTCGTATCGTCGAGGAGGTCGGATTCACAACTCGTTATGGATTGTATTTTTTGTTAGGATTGATAATTTTCTTTATTGTCGAAAAGTATGTTCATTGGCACCATTGCCACAGTGTGGACCATCATCACAAAATTAAACCAGTTGCTTATACAAATTTAATTGGTGACGGTTTGCATAACTTTTTGGATGGTTTAATTATTGCTTCTAGCTTTGTTGTTAGCATTCCTTTGGGCATTGCAACTTCATTTGCAGTCTTGTTCCACGAGATCCCACAGGAAGTCGGTGATTTTGGTGTATTGCTGTATGCTGGTCTTTCTAAAAAGAAAGCTCTTTGGTTTAACTTTGGTTCAGCTTTGCTAGCTGTAGTCGGTGGAGTAGTTGGAATTCTCTTGGCCAGTTTAGTCGGATCTATAGAAATGGTGATTTTGGCAATTGCTGGTGGTGGTTTTGTTTACATCGCTGGTTCGGATTTGATTCCAGAGTTACATCAAGAAAATTGCTCCAGATGTAGTTCTGTTTATCAATTACTTTTTATGATTTTGGGAATTCTTGTTATGATGGGGTTGTTGCTTCTTGAATAATAGATCAGCAATAATCAAAAAAGCAAAAAAACAAAAAGTTTTCCATGGTTATTAATTTGCTTTCTTGCTTTTTTGCTTTCTTGATTGAATGCCAAACAATTGCCTTCCTGCTTTTTTGCTGAGGTGCTAAACAATTTGAATAAATTATTTTAACTATAAATCTATGTCAACAGAAACATGTTGTCGTGGCCACAAATGGATTATGGTGCTCGCCATAGTCTGTTTAACAGCCATCGTGCTAGTCGCCATTGTGCGAGACAGAATTGTGACTCAAACAAATTGGACAGTGCAAGTTATTGGTACAGGTGAGGTTCTCTACGAGTCTGATATTGCTAATTTGAACTTGGGAGTGACTATCAGTAATGAAAAGAGCGCAACCAAAGCCATCTCAGACATGACTGCTACAACCAAGAAAGTTATCGAAGCTGTCACAAAACTAGGTGTTGCTCCAGAAAAACTTCAAACCACAAACTTCAACCTAAACCCGCATTATGTTTATACGGATAACAAGAGCGACGTTACTGGTTATGATGCTGAGCAAACATTGTTGATTAAGATCGAGGGAATTGATCAGAATAAAGAGTTGTTAGGAAAAGTTATTGAGTCCGCAAGTTCAGTCGGCGCTAATAAAGTTCAAGGGATTGAATTTACGTCCTCAAAGATTGAACAAGTTAAGCAGGAAGCTCGAATTACCGCCTTAAAAGATGCCAGGGTAAAAGCTGGGTCAACCGCTCAAGCGGCCGGAGTCAAACTTGGCAAGGTTGTTGGTTGGTGGGAGAACATGGTTTACTCTGATGCTATGGGTAAGGGTGGTTATGCTGTTGAAGCTCCAGTAACGCCTTCAGTCCCAAGTGGTCAACAGAAGATGGTTATAGAAAAAGTAGGGGCACAAAATTTTGTGCCCCTACTTTTTGTTGATTTTTTTCTTTGATTTTGTTATTATCTCTTCGACGGCACTCTTCACTTCGGAGGTCTACCATGACCCGTCGCCGTTCCCTGAACTGCCTGGTGGTGTAGCCTCGACGCGTTGGCTTACCTACCGTAACGGGTAGGCATCACCCTCTGCTTCGGCAGAGACGGCAGTGAGCTTCGGGGGGGATCAACAGTGGTCCTCCCCGACTTTTTTTACAAAATTTTCACATCGAACTTTCTTAATGCTTGGGCTAGTTCGTATAAGGGAAGTCCCATGACATTCAAATAATCGCCTTCGATCTTTTTTACAATCACTGCTCCCAACCCTTGAATGGCAAAGGCACCGGCTTTGTCTAGTGGTTCGTTAGTCTTAATATAATTTTCGATTTCTTGCGTCGAAAGTTTTTTAATGAAAACTTTTGTGACACAGGCTTTAGAAAAAGATTTTTTTGTGCCAGTGTCGATGATGGTAAATCCTGTTATAACGGAGACAGCTTTACCACTTATCTTTTTTAGCGATTGACGAGCCTTCTTTATCGTCAAAGGTTTTCCTAAAAGTTCCTCTTTAAGGGCGATAAAAGTATCAGCGCCGATAATAATGTGATTTGGATATTTTTTGACGATGGAGAGAACTTTCCCCTTAGATAAATGTTTTGCTAAATCTAAAGGTTTAAGCTTTAGAGTCATATCTTCTTCGTAATTACTGCTCACAGCCTTAAACAAAAGTCCGCTTTGGGCAAGAATCTGTTTTCGACGTGGGGAAGTTGATGCGAGGATTATTGGTTTCATATTAAAATTTTGTTTTACCAGTGTTAACGATTAGCATTTTCTTTGATTTGGGTAATTTATCTTTCATCTGGAGCATCAAAGCCAACCCTGCAATGCCGGAGGGCTCACATTCGACTTTGTTTTCTATGGCAATTTTTAGCGCTTCATCAAAATATTTTTCTTGGACAGTGTAAACGCTGGATGTTGGGCCAATATATCCTTTTTGTATGGCGAGTTTTATCCAATGAGTGTCAAAGTGAACAAAGGGTAAGTGTGGAGAATAAAGTTTATCGGCTTTGGTATTAGGGTTGTTAGTTGTAGCACCAAGGAAGTTGCATCGTCCAATTTCTTTGGCGCTGACTTTTAATCTTTTATCATGAAGTAAAAAACTTTTTGATTCTCTGACTGTAACGTTAATAATATTTTCGTAAAGATGACCAGTTCCATAAGGGACAAAAACATAATCGGGGTTTTCATTTAAAACTTCGTAGCTTAGCCAGTCATAAAAAACATTGTTTGGTCCTAGTGATTCGTCAGAAGTGATATCAATCCCAGTCTCATTATCTGTCAGTTTTAAAATATCATTTGTGTAGAGAATTCGTTTTGAGAGATCTGTTTCGTAGAGTTCACAACCGAGTTCTTCTAATGCTTTACGTATTTTTTTGTCGATTCGATAGTCCATTAAAACCTTTAATCTTGGAAGAGTATATTTAGCTAGCATGTGTTGAATGGCATTGGCCGCAGAACCAGAACTGATGATAGACATTTGAGGTAAAGTTTTTATACGACCTTCTTTTTTGGCGATCAAAAGTTGCCTATACGTGACTATCATTTCCCAGGCCATACGATCTTTGTGTGTGCCGGTCGGATTTATACTTTCGTCTTTAAGCCAAACATCAGAAAATCCGGGAACTTTTATTTTGGATGTTGGTGTAGCGGGGAATTTTGGTTTGTCCGGTGGGAATTCTGGCCTGCTGGGATTATTTTCTGAAGCAACAACAATTGATTTTAGGATTTTATCTTCTTTTTGTGTTAAAGCCATAGGAAAAGTTTTATTATATTACCTCATTATCCTATCATAATTAGGATAACCTCTCAATCAACTTGATTTTTTATCAGTAATTTTATAGTATAAAAGAGACGGCCAACCCCGCACGATGGAGGTTCATCATGGTCATGGCCAGTCGTCTCGTCGCGAGGAGCTACACGGTCGAGTAGGTGTGTTGACGCCGACTTGATCGGCTCCGGCATCGGAGCAAGTAGCTGTTCTTGGGGCAGATCTCTCTCGAGGTCTGCCCCTCTTTTTTTACTTGAAAATATTGTTGAATCTGTTATTATATCTCTGACGGCCACTTCACCATGGAGGTATTCATCATGGTCCAGGCTTGTCTGACGTGCTGCGTGGTGGTGGGATAGCCAAACGGATTTCCAACTACCGGCTCCGACATCGGAGCGGACGACGCTAAGCTAAAGGTACTTGGGAGATCTCTCCTAGATACTCCCAGACGAGCGTCGTCTCCACCTCCCTGTTCTACAGGGATGCAGCAAGTGCTTGGGGCGGATCTCTCTTGAGATCCGTCCCTCTTTTTTTAACAAAAGCTACTAGGGGTTAATTAGTAGTTTTGTGATTATGATTTACTTCCGCAAGTAATTATTTCTAAGCGTCCGATTTTTTCGGACACATCAAAATAGCTTTTATCAAATATAGATTTGGGAGAAAAAAAGTTTAATCTAGGTGAAAAATGTTATTTTGAAATTAGACCTAGCTTCTCAATTGTTCAATCTCTTGTTTTATTGCTCCTGCTAATGCTTGGTTGTGTGTCTCCTCAGCTAGAGTTAAAGCATCGTCAAATTCCAACAACGCCACATCCTTATACCCCGCCGAAAAATATATGCGTGCTAGACGAAGGTTGAATCGAATTAAGGCTACTTGATCGCCGGAGGTTTCAAGTAAAGCTTCTTGCTCAATGGCCATGTTATTTAAAAGTTCGCTGACGATTGGATTGTCAGGTCCTTTTTCTCTCAGCAGTTGAGTCAGCTTTTGGTCGTGCTCTTCTGTAGATCCGAATTCAAATTTTGGACGAAACATATGATTTGCATTTTATATTTGTACTCTGTAAACTTAATAGCAGGTGTCATCGATCGTTGTCGAAAGGAGGTCAGCATGTCCTCGTATCGTCAACTTACCTCGAAAGGGGGTGATCCTCTCTGCCGGTCCGTCTAAATTGGAATGATGGTGGTATGCCACTTGGTGTCTTAGACTAGACGGAAACATAGCAGGTTCAACTCATTCACCCTGCTACCGCCTACGAGGAATAGCTGTTGTTCCCTCACAAGTGGTTATTCCAAACTACCCAGGACGGAGACTAGACGGCTCCCTCCATAAGGGTAAACAACAGAAGGGCTCTGCCTTTGGCCAGGTGGATGGCCCAGGGAAAGAGACGGGTGTCTCATCACACAATCGGCGGGTTGCTTCGTAGCTTCCCGCCGTTTTTTTATTTACGAATAAGACATTTTATATTGATGTTACAAATTACTTTTTTGAAGGTGCGTTTGATTTTTTGACCTTGACATAAAGTAGATAATAGATTATCATAATCTGTTGCGAAGTGGTCGTGGTCAGTAACGTTTTGAAATGGGAGGCGGACAAATGGCCGAGACTTTGCATGAGGGAATTTGGGGCTGGGCATCGATGATGGCAGATCTTTGTGATCAAGGTGGGCTTCCTGGTGTCGAGATCGATCCGCTTAGTGTCACTCCCGACAGTTGCCTGGGTACAATGCCGTCGGGTGGGAACATTTCTATTTCGTGGCAGGTGAATTGCCTTTTGATGGTCACCACTGAGAAGGAAGAACCGGCATTGATCAATGCTTTCGCAATCGTCGTAGAATATCGTCCGTGTTGTCGATATTTGGAGGATGATGGGCGGGTCACTTACGAATGGGCTAAGTTCGATGCGAGGGAGCGTTTCGCGGAGTTGCAGGGACAAGGCGCCCGCGATCTTCAGCAAGTTCAGTAGTTCGGTTCGTCAGAGCTCGCCAGTGTGGAATCATTTCCCGCTGGCTGTTTTATTTCTCTGCAACTTTCATTACTAATTTTAGATAGAGTCTCTCGGCATCGCGTTTTTGTTCCCCAACCCATTCCGGGTCAGTTGTGCGACCGTAAACAATATAAGCGGAGCTCGCGTATTCAAGAGTTAGTTCGCTTAAATCTTCACGGAATTTTGCGAGGTCTGGTTTTGCTGGGATTGCTTCTGGGAATTTTGGTTCTGGCATATTATAAAATTGAGTTTTATTGGTTATTCTTGAGGTTTTTTATAAATATATTTAACTTTATGAAAATCACGTTCGTATTGTTCGTCGCTAACTTTTTCGACATTGGGTAATTTTTTAGCCGCTCTAATAGAAGCAGTATTATCAAGATCAATTGTTATTGCAACAAAGGGGAGTCTGAGGTCATTTAGGAGACGTTGATAGAATTTAGCAGCAAGACCTTGTCCTCGGTATTTTTTATCTACTACTATATGTGTTGTGTTACTCCCGTCTGCAGTATCATAAACACCGGCAATTCCCAATTTTGAACCATCAGTAGCATAAACAGTGAAATATTGTTGGTTAAGACAATTTTCTTGACCGAGCGCAATCCACCCATTTTCTCCTTCAAGTTCTTGAAAATATTGCATGTCAAATGGACCAAGGTTTTGAATCTCGGCTGGTTTTTCTGGTGGTGGGAATGTTGGTTCTGGCATATATTTTAAAATATTAGTAGATTGACTTTTTTCTGTCATGGGATAAGATACAAGTAACATTGAGTGACCGTCAAGGAGGAGAATATGCGACGTTGGTTTAGATCCTCGTGTGAAGGTACGCTTTTGGGGACTTCTCGTTTTTTGCATCATAGTGGTGATGTCGAAGTGGTTGCTCTTGGTGTCGGTTGTGACAACGACGAATCAGGGGGGATAGAACTACTGGGCAGGAATGATCCTTGGTATCAAAAGTATAGAGAAAGTCAGAGGGAGCTTGGACGTGTTCTTACGGAAATCTTGCTGTTTGCAAAGATATTGCACGAAGGCCCCTCAAGGAAGAACTGAGAATCTGTCATTGGCCATTCTGTCGTAACGGGGTGGTCGTTTTTTATTAGCGGAATACGGGAGTCGGACCCGCTTCTTTAGCTTGGGAAGCTAACATAATACCGTTATACGAATTCCGCAATATTGATTCAATTTTAGCTTAAATTTTTGGAATTGAAAAGCTCCTTAATGACATTCTTATCACTAAGGAGCTTTCATCCTAAGGGCTCGCTATCATTAGATAACGACACCTTCGTGTTGTTTTCCATAATTTTCTTTAAGTTTTTTAACCGCTTTGGCCTTTCTCTTCTGTAATTTGAAGAAATAGGTTGTGAGCATGGTGCCTACTGAACAGCCTGCAGTGTACATAACAATCAATTGCCAATTGTTAATGTCATTTACAAAGATGTTCAATATGTAGTACCAGATTAAGACGTTGATAGTTGTGATTAGCCCGCTTTTAAGGACTTTGGAGTCGCTGACTACAGTAGTCCAAGCAGTCACCACAATCATCTCAACAATTCCGATTAGAAAGAGCATCATAGGCATTTTTTATGTTAATTTACATAAAACAGCCGACCTTTTAAAGTTTCTGTTTTCTACTGGTTTCCCAGTTGCTCTATTATAGGCTAAAAGAAAAAGATTGTCAATCTTAAATAACTCTTATTTTGACTAAATTTAGGTAAAATCTAATCAAAGAATAACGAATAAGGAATAGTGAATAATGACTTTTTATTCAGTACTCTTTCGCCCCCTCGTGGTATACTATAAGGAGTTGTTAAGGATTCGCTTCTTCAAACGTCATATATAATAGAGCATATGCCCAGTCGCGAAATACAATTCGAACAATTATTCGAGAAGCACGCTGACGAAATTTTCCGTTTTGCTTATTTCCGAGTCTATGACAGGGAAATAGCCAAGGATTTGGTGCAAGAAACATTCTTGCGCGCTTGGAGCTTTCAGCTCAAAGAGGAAGTTTGGAATAAGCGTGCACTCTTGTTTAAGATAGCTAGGAATTTAGTGGTTGATACGGCTCGTCAAAAGAAGGAAACTTATTTAATCGATCAGGTGTTGGAACAATCAGGTGTTGAGCCAATCGATAAAAAGGATCTGGATGTGGAGCTTGATGGAAAAATGTTTCTCGAGAATATCGAAAAGCTTAACGTCGATGAGCAAGAATTGATAAACCTCAGATATTTAAATGAGTTTTCTCCGAGGGAGATTGCTAAAATGTTAGAGCGGAGTGTCGGTGTTGTCTCGGTCCAATTAACTCGAGCTAAAAATAAGCTCAAACAAATTTATGAAGCTTCCATTCCAAAAAATTAAGCAAGATTTAAACTCTGTCAGATTTTCTATTGAAGAAAAAGCGGAAGTTTTAAAATCTATCAATTTATATATGGCTGAGAATCCAGTCGAAAGACGAAGTTTCAGTTTTAACTTATTAATGAACAAAAATTATATGATTCCAGCAATCATTATCGCTTTGTTACTCGCCACCTCTGGTGGTACCGTCGCTGCGGCCGAGAATTCTTTGCCCGGTGACATGCTTTACGGTGTTAAACTGCATGTAAATGAGCGGATGATGTCAGCAATAGCAATCTCTGATGATGCCGAGGCTGATATGCAATCACGTTTTTCAGAACGAAGACTCCAAGAATATAATCAAATGTTAAATGGGAAGAGGTGGTCGGTAGAAATGGAACAGACACTCGCAGATCGTTTGTCAGAGTATCAAGAAACGACTTTAGCCTTGATCGAGCAACTTAGAAAGGAAGGGAAAAATGATTTAGCTGATAATATTTATGACAAAATGGTGGCTAAGGGAAATTCGCACGAAGAATTTGTCATGATGCTTAAGAATGCTAGTCCAGAGAATGTAGAAACTATCTTAGTCGAGAGAATGCAAGAAATGCATTTACGAATGAATTCTGCTGAGTCAGGCGAGACACCAGTCGGCTCAGTGATTAGCGCAGAAAAGCATATTAAAAATGCTAAGGATGCAATCGTTAGATTGGAAGAATTTTATGAGGTTCAAAAAGAAACTCTAGCAGATACCTTAAAAACTTATATAGAAAGTTCTTTGACCGAAGCACAAAGAAAACTAGCAGAAGCAGAAGCAAAGTATGCAACGCAAGAATATGCGACGGCTTCGGACTTGGCAAAAGAATCCATGCACTTTGCTGTCAAAGCACGTAATTTTAGTAATATGATAGAAAATGCAGGGGTAATGGTTGATGAGAATACATTAGAACAAATGGAAGAATTGCATGGAATTAACTCAGAACTTAAAGGACAGGGAGAGCAACGGCGCGAAGGGATGAAGCAAGAAAAGGAATCTTTGCGTGAAGATCTGCAAAAAGCAAGAGAAGCTTTGAGAGAAGAAAATAAACAAGAGAACGAAGTTTTGCGAGAAGCACAAAAGAAAGAACAAGAGGCACAGGGTCAAGGAGAAGAAGTTGAAATCGAGGACAATAATTAAGACAATAAAATAGTAGGGGTTCAAGATATTGAGCCCCTACTATTTTTTATTCTTCTGTTTCCTCTACAACGCCAGGGCGACGATTTTTATTGCGAGCATTTTTAGTTAAGCCTTTTTTTCGTAAACGGACGAAGTGTGGAGTTACTTCTAAATATTCATCTTCCTTCATGATACTTAAGCCTTTTTCGATTGTCAGTTCTATCGGTGGAGTCAGTTCGATTGCATCGTCAGCGGCCGAGGTACGCATGTTGGTCAAGTTTTTGCCTTTGATAGGGTTAACTTCCATGTCATTGCCTTTAGCTGTATTGCCAATAACCATACCTTCGTAAACCTGAACTGTTGGGGCTGTATATAATTGTCCGCGATTTTGTAAGTTTGCTAAAGAGAAAGCCAAGACTTTTCCGGTAGCCATAGAAATCATAGAACCGAATTCTGTTTTTTCGATATCACCAGCATAGGGTTTAAAGCCGATATTATGACTACATAAAATCCCTTCGCCACGGGTATCGATAACAAATTCAGATCTGTAACCAAGCAAGCCACGAACAGGAATATCAAATAATAATCGGGCGTTACCATTGTGAGTAGTCAGCTTTGTCATAATTCCTTTACGACGAGAAATTTTATCAATAACAGTTCCGGTTAAATTGTCTGGTATGTCGATAGTGATTTCTTCGTATGGTTCTAATGTTTTGCCATTCTCTTCTTTTAAAATAACTGTTGGTTGAGAAACTTGGATTTCGTAACCTTCGCGACGCATATTTTCTAGTAATATCGCTACATGCAATTCGCCACGGCTACTGATTTTATAATATGTAGTTGGAGAAAAATCTACTTTAAGACCAACGTTTACTTCTAATTCTTTTTCTAATCTTTCTCGTAGTTGATTGTTGGTGACATACTTACCATCTTGCCCAGCAAAAGGAGAGTCATTGACCAAAAAGGAAAGAGCGATCGTCGGCTCATCAATATCGATATGTGGTAAAGTTTTTTGAGTTTCGTTTTCGCAAATAGTGTCACCAATATAGATGTTGGCAATTCCAGCAATAAGAACAATGTCGCCAGCAAAAGCTTCCTTGACTTCTTGTCTTTTTAATCCATGGAAAGTAAAAAGTTTAGTAACTTTTGCCGAGCTAATTCCTTCTGGTTTGATGACAGTTACTTTTTGGCCAAGAGATATTTTGCCAGTATAAATTCTAGCAATGGCTAAACGTCCTAAAAAGTTATCATAAGCCAAGTTAAAAGGTTGCGCAGATAAGGGGAGCGCTTGAGCTTCTGTTGTTGTGGCCGGTTGAACGTATTCTAGGATAGTATCAAGGATTGGATCTAGGTTTGTGCCGGGGACGGCGGGATCCAGTGTTGCTAATCCTTGTTTGGCGATAGCATAAAGAGTTGGGAACTTAAGTTGTTCATCATTAGCGCCAAGATCAAGAAAAAGTTCATAAATTTCTTCTTTAACTTCTATAATTCTGGCTGCTGGTTTATCGATCTTATTAATAACAACGATTGGTTTAATTCCTAGTTCGATAGATTTTTTTAAAACAAATTTTGTTTGAGGCATTGGGCCTTCTTGCGCATCAACTAAGAGAACAACAGAGTCGATTGAGCGTAAAACACGTTCTACTTCAGAACCAAAATCAGCATGACCGGGAGTATCGATAATGTTAATCTTCGTGTCTTTATAACTGACAGAAGTGTTCTTAGAATAAATTGTAATGCCACGTTCTTGCTCTAGTTTATTGCTGTCCATGCTTTCTCCGTCCTCGCACATTCCATTTTGTTTCATGAGTGCGTCAGTAAGAGAAGTTTTGCCATGGTCAACGTGAGCAATGATGGCGATGTTTCTGATTTCCATAGTATTAATTTGATGACAATAGAATATCAAGAAATAGGAATTTTGTCAATCTCTGCGGTGTCTTGTCTAGACAGAGTGTCTAAAAGATGATATCATGTGGGCATATTTGAAGTTCAACAAACTAATATTGTGAGTGATAATGGGGATTTAGTAAAAATTATCGCCCCACAGATTGTATGATAAAACTTTTTTCAAAAATTTTAAAAACACCAAGAAACATAGTCCCGATTACAGATTTAGAGAAAGAAAAAGCTGAAATATTGGTTGTTGGTACTGAGGTCCACAACAAAATTAAAAAAATGTTTGGCGGTTCGTTAGCGATAAGACAGGTTGACGCTGGATCTGATAATGCTTGTGAGCAAGAATTAGTGGCGCTTTCAAACTCTTTTTATGATATTGAGCGTTTTGGTATTCATTTTGTAGCTTCTCCAAAGCATGCAGATATGCTTATGATCACTGGCCCAGTAACTCGGAATATGGCCGAAGCTGTACGCCGGGCTTTTGATGCAACTCCCGACCCTAAAATAGTTGTTGCAGTAGGTGACGATGCTATTGATGGTGGAATTTTTAAAGGATCTTATGCTATCTATGATGGCGTCAATGCTACTGTACCGGTTAATTACTGTATCCCAGGAGATCCACCTTCGCCAAAGACAATTCTTATTCATTTGTTACGAATTTTGGGTATAAAGAAACTGAAAAAATCAAAGTCAAAATAATATGGTAACTTTTTTATCATCTGGACTAAATTTTTTACTACTACTTTCTTTTTTTGCTCTAGGAGCGTTTGGGTCTTTGTTGGTTAGAAAAAATGATAGGCTCGCTAATGCTTGGCAGAGTTTTTTTGGAATAGTTGGTGCTTTATGGGGAGTGGTGTTTTCTATCGTTGTGTTTATGTCCAATGGGTTGTTGTTTACAGCAAATTCAACAGCCATTCCGTTTTTGACTTTTGCTATTAATATAGATAGATTAGCTGCGTTCTTTGTTTTTATAGTTTCTCTTATCACTCTTTTTTGTTCAATCTACGGCATTGGTTACATTAAACATTATTATCAAAAATACAACATTGGCAGTTTGGGTTTTTTCTTCCATTTGTTTGTTTTAGGGATGCTTCTGGTAGTGACGGTTTCAAATGGACTATTCTTTTTGGTGGCCTGGGAACTTATGTCTATTGCCTCTTACTTTTTGGTCGTTTATGATCGCAATGATGAGAATAATGTCAAAGCCGGATTTTTATATTTAGTGATGACTCATGTTGGAACGGCCTTTATCGTCTTGGCCTTATTGTTGATGTATAAATTTACGGGTTCTTTTGATTTTGCTTCGATAAAGGAGCAATCATTATTGATCCCAGTTTTTGTTAAAGATATAATTTTTGTTTTGGCTTTGGTTGGCTTTGGCACAAAAGCTGGTATTATTCCGTTCCATATATGGTTACCCAGTGCTCACCCGGCCGCGCCGTCTCATGTTTCAGCTTTGATGTCTGGAGTTATGATAAAAACTGGCATCTTTATGATGATTAGAATCTTTTTAGATATACTGCAACCAGTCCCTTTGTGGTGGGGAATAACAATATTGATTGTCGGTTTAGTCTCGGCACTCATGGGGGTTCTTTATGCATTAACAGAGCATGATATTAAAAGATTATTAGCTTATCATAGTATAGAAAATATTGGGATTATTTTGTTAGGACTTGGGAGTTCACTTGTTTTTGTGTCTTTGGGTAATATGCCACTTGCACTTTTTGGTCTTGGCGCGGCTCTTTTCCATACGTTGAATCATGCAACATTTAAATCTTTATTGTTTTTAAGTGCTGGTTCTGTTATAAATCAAACGCACAGTCGGAATATGGAAGAATACGGCGGACTTATTAAATACATGCCACAAACAGCTTTCTTTTTCCTTGTCGGTTCCATGGCTATTTCGGCATTGCCACCATTTAATGGTTTTTTTAGCGAATGGTTAACATTTCAAATACTTTTACAGGGGGTTGCTTCAGCTAGTATTTTTCTAAAATCAATTTTTGTCTTAGCATCTGGAGCTTTAGCCTTAACGGGTGGCCTTGCTCTCGCTTGTTTTGTTAAAGCTTTTGGAGCGACTTTTTTGGCGCGTCCTAGGAGTCTGGAAGCTACACATGCCAAGGAATCATCTTTTTCTCAGTTGTCTGGTATGGGGTTATTAGCCATTTTTTGTCTTTTATTTGGTTTACTTTCAGGTTATATCGGTCCTTTATTGGCTCAGATCGGTAATAATCTAGGTGCTTTTATTAACTTTCCAACATTTATAGCACCAGTTTTAAATAATAAACTAGTTGCTCCAAATAGTTATGGTTCTGTTTCTGCGTTAGCATTGTTTGCGATTTTTATTCTAGTGCTTATTATTGTTATTATTCTTGTTAAATATATTATTAACAGAAAACAAAAAATTAAACTTGGTGCAACTTGGGATTGTGGAGTAGACCTTAAACCACGGATGGAAATTACGGCCACTGGTTTTGCACGGTCTATAATTCTTATTTTTTCTGGAGTTCTTCGTCCTAGCATGCAACAAGAAATTGAATATCATGATGCTAAAATGCGCTATTTGCCAAAATCAAGTACAGTCAACTTAAGTTTGCATGATGTTTATCGCGTTAATTTTTATCAGCCATTAAATAAATTTATTACCGTGTTGTCTTTACGTGTAAAAACAATTCAAGGCGGGAATATCAATGTGTACATTTCTTATATTCTCGTCGCTGTTATAATTTCTTTATTTTTAGCGCAATAAATATATGATGATCCTTGTTTGGATATTACAAATTATCTTTGTTCCAGCTGTGTCTCCACTTTGTATTGGTATAATAAAAAAGATAAAAGCTAAACTTCAAAATCGTGATGGTGCCAGTATCTTCCAGGTGTACAAGGACGTTTGGAAGTTTTTGCATAAGGACGAAGTAATCAGTTCTGATGCTTCTTGGATATTTAGATTTGCTCCATATATTGTTTTTGCTATTACTCTTGTAGTTGGTGTTAGTATTCCGCTTTTTGCTTCTTTTCTTCGTAATTCATTAACCGGCGATTTCTTGTCTGTGGTCTATCTACTTGCCATAGGAACATTCTTTTTGGCTCTTGCTGGGATGGATGTGGGGAGCGCTTTTGGCGGTTTTGGTTCCAGCAGAGAGATGACAATCTCTGCCTTAGCAGAAGGGGGTCTCATTTTAGCGTTATTTACAACATCGTTGATTGTTCACACAACTAATCTTTTTGCTATATCAAGCGTAGGTACTTTACTCTCGACTAATTATATAATTCCAACCTTATTAGCATTTGCTGGTTTTTTTATCGTAATGCTAGCAGAAACTGGCAGGTTTCCTTTTGATAATCCGGCTACCCATTTAGAGTTGACCATGATCCATGAAGCTATGATTTTAGAATATTCTGGTAAAAGATTAGCACTCATGGAGTGGGCGGCAGCAAATAAGTACTTTATCTTTGCTGCTCTGGGAGCAAATTTGTTTTTCCCTTACGGCATTGCTCAAAGTTTTGGTGCTTCATCAATTGTTTGGGGTATTGTTTTTCTTCTCGCTAAGGTTTTTGTCCTATGTATAGCTATTGGAATCATTGAGTCTTGTATGGCAAAGTTTAGATTCTTTAGGCTACCTGATTTGTTAATAACTTCTTTTATTTTAAGTATGTTGGCAATTGGCCTCATCTAAAAAGACACTATGAATATACTTCTATTACAATTATTATTGGGGGTACTGTTCCTTTCGATAATTTTTTTACATCTGGCAAAGAAGAATTTTGTGACGGTCATTGCGTATGGCGTGCAATCCTTTGCTATCACCTTAATTTTATTTTCTTCGTTTTTGGAAACAAAAAATTTATGGCTTCTTTTTGTTGTGTTAGTTATCTTTTTTGTAAAGGTTGTATTAGCTCCAATCTTTTTTGTTAGACTGATTAAAAAACACAAATTAACTTTTTCAGTAAGTACTTATTTGAATATGCCTCTGACGCTCATTGTTTTGGCTGTGTTTGCTACTTTGGCACACTCACATATTTTTTTACCGCTTACGAGTATAGTTCCGGCTCATCATGCCTTATTGTCATTGGCACTTTCGGCAATTTTTATTTCACTCTTTTTGGTTATTAACCGTAAGGATGCTCTTTCTCAGGCCGTGGGCATTTTATCTTTAGAGAACAGTATTGTTGTGTTTGCTGTTTTTGCTGGGTTGGAACAGTCGCCAGCGTTACAACTAGGCATAATCTTTGATATTGCCATTTGGTTGGTTATATCTTTTGTCTTTATTTCTATGATCTATAGACATTTTGGTTCATTAGATACAAGCACTATGAAACATTTAAAAGATTAGCGATATGGAATTTATAATTATAATTTTATTGTTGGTGATTTCAGCGTTGATTGCTATTTTGGCAAAACATCGTGGCTTTATTGAAGGTGTTTCAGTTTTTTCTGCGGGCATTGCTTTGCTTGGTTCATTTAATATTGCATTCAGAGTGGCAAAGTTTGGTGACTATTCTCCGTATGCCTTTTTCTCTGTTGATGCTATGGGTGCTTTGTTGCTGTTACTTATCTCCTGTGTTGGTTTTGCCGCAGTTGCTTATTCTATTCCATATTTAAGGAAAGAAACAGCAAATAATATTATAGGCCTTACTCGTGTTAAACAATATTTTTGTCTATTAAATCTTTTTTTAATGGCCATGTTTTTAGCTGTTTCTTCAAGTAGCCCTATTTTTTCTTGGATAGCCATTGAGGCAACAACCCTTTCGACAGCATTTCTTATCAGTTTTTATAATAAATCATCGTCAATGGAGGCGGCTTGGAAGTATTTAATTATCAATTCAATCGGTTTATTGTTGGGGTTCTTTGGAACACTTTTGTATTTTACTCCAGTTGATTCCGCTGTCGGTGGTGGCTTTGTTAATTGGCAAACATTGGCCGTAAATGCTGTCCACATGGATCCATTGCTGGCAAAAATTGCATTTATTTTTATTTTTATTGGATATGGAACCAAGGTTGGACTCGCTCCGATGCATACTTGGTTGCCAGATGCCCACAGCAAAGCACCGGCTCCTATTAGTGCTCTTTTGTCTGGAGTTTTATTAAATGTTGCGCTCATTATCGTTTTGAGGTTCAAGATTATTACAGACGCAGTAATTGGTCAGTCGTTTTCTCAAACATTGCTAATTGTTTTTGGTCTTCTTTCGGTTGTGATTGCTGCGCTTATTATTATTAGTCAAAAAAGCTACAAAAGACTCTTGGCCTACTCGAGTATCGAAAATATGGGAATCATCGCTTTGGGGTTTGGTTTTGGTGGTTTAGGCGTCATTGCAGCAATACTTCATACAATTTATCATTCCCTAGTTAAATCAGCGCTTTTTCTACTTTCAGGTAATTTTTTGTTGAAATACCATTCAGCGAAGATAGCCAATGTTAAAGGAGCTTTAAAGGCGCTTCCTAAAACAAGCATTTTGTTCTTGATTGGTTTTTTAACCATTACGGGTGCGCCACCTTTAGGAATGTTTTTTAGCAAACTGCTTACTTTTTCTGCTGGAATAGGAGCACACCCAGTTGTCACTGTTATTAGTATCATTTTTACATCGATAGTATTTATCGGATTTTTAATGCATGTTTCGGCTATGGTTTTTGGGAAGGATTTGAACGAAGAAACAAAAGAACCAAAAAAAGAAAGTATTTGGCTTTTGCTTCCACCTCTAGCGTTGTTTTTCTTGGTCTTGTTTTTAAGCTTCTATCAGCCACTCTTTTTGCAAACTTTAATACACGCAGCTACTTTACGCTATTAATATGGATATAAAAAAAATTACAAAATATCTTCAAGAAAAAGGAGAAATAATTACTTCTAGTAACACTACTTATTTGGAGGTTCCTGCTACAAATATTCAGGCCTTAGTTTCTGATTTGATAAAAGATAAAGAAGCACAACTAAGCTTAATAACTGCAACAGACGAAAGAGCTGAGGATGGCTGTTTTAAGATTTGGTATATATTTAGTTTACCTTTAGAGCACAAATTTATCGTTCCATTTATTAAATTAAAAGACGAAGAACAATTTCCATCTATCGCGTCTATTGTTCATTCTGCTTGGGGTTATGAAAGTAAAATAAAAACTTTTTTTGGTTTAACTCCTATCGGCCATCCAGATGCACGACCAGTTATTCTTCATGAGAATTGGCCAACAGGGGTCTATCCACTTAGAAAAGATTTTAATTGGGATACTAGACCAGAAGAAGCTCAGGGGACATACCAATTCCAACAAATAGCTGGTGAGGGAATATACGAAATACCTGTAGGACCTATTCATGCTGGTATTATTGAGCCGGGTCATTTTAGATTTAGCGTAGCTGGCGAAGAAATTATTTTGTTAGAACCTCGTCTTGGTTATACGCATAAAGGAAGTGAAAAGTTATTTGAAGTTTTACCTTTAGATCAAAAGATCCGTCTTTCAGAGAAACTTTCCGGTGACAGTTCTTTTAGCCATTCTCTAGCTTTTTGTCAGGCGTTGGAAGAATTATCCGAAACAATAGTGCCTAAGAGGGCTGGCTATTTACGTGTTATTTATGCAGAACTTGAGCGCTTGGCTAATCATTTTGGTGATATCGGAGCTATGATGTTAGATACTGGTTTTAATTTTGGTGGAGCTCAAGGGGCGCGTTTAAGAGAAATTGTTATGCAAATTAACGAAAGTTTAACAGGCAGTAGATTTTTGCGCGGAGTTAATGTTTGCGGAGGTGTTACTAAGGACATAGAACAAAAGATAAATTTGACCGAAAAACTCACAGATATTTTGCAAGACTTTAATGAAGTTGTTGCTGTTGCTGAAAATAGTGCTTCGCTTTTGAATCGGCTTAAAGGTACGGGCGAGTTGCCGTTGGTAATTGCCGAGGATCACAACGCAACAGGAATAGCTGCTAAGGCTCTTGGGATTAAAACTGATGCTCGTATTGATTTCCCTTATACTGCTTATAATGAATTAGGCTTTGATAAGATTGAAATCGAAAAAGATGGAGATGCGTATGCTAGATTCTATGTGCGTGTTAAAGAGATTTACGCCTCGATTAAACTTGTTTTGCAAGCATTAAAGAATTTGCCGGATGGATCCATTTGTGCCGAGAACGGGTTGAATTTTAAGAAAAACGCGGTAGCGATTAGTGTTGTTGAGGGTTGGCGTGGAAGTATAATTTATTTTGTTGCTACTGATGCGAAAGGAAATATCACACGAGTCGCACCACGTGATCCTTCGTTTGTAAATTGGCCACTGTTAGGATATGCTGGTGCTCACAATGTGGTGCCAGATTTCCCTCTTATCAACAAAAGCTTTAATTTATCGTATACAGGAAACGATTTGTAGTGGGAAGACCTGTCAGTTAACCAAAGTAGAATTTTCTTAATAAAAAAGTCCCCAGAACTGGGGGCTTTTTAGTTTTTATAAGCTATTTTGATTTAGCTGTTCCTTAAGTGTTTTGAGATCATTAAATTTGTAGGATTTGATTCCGAGACTATTGGCCACCTCCACGTTCTTTTCTGAATCATCAAAGTATAGGCATTCTTCTGGCAATAAATTGTTTTCCTTGAGAATTAACTCATAAGCTCTTTCGTCCGGTTTCACAAAGCCAGTTTGCCATGAGTAATAGACTTTTTCTGGTAATGTTTTAAGGAAAGAGAATGTTTCTTCGTAAAAATGAGCACGTTCACGTAAGTTATTTGAGAGGATGAAAATTTTGAGACCTTGTTTTTTCATGTTCTCGGCCAGTTCTAGCATCTTGGGGATATCAGTTTCTGCTTTAAACCAATAATCATAAAATTCTTGTTCACTTAGGTCG
>Ga0076118_101_pt1 | contig 24613 bp, 18 predicted proteins | sample RifGroC2_FD_67675 | JGI IMG/M metagenome (GOLD analysis project Ga0076118, IMG submission 67675) | Parcubacteria bacterium GW2011_GWC2_38_7 | reverse complement strand
TACACCGTGGGCTAAACCAAAAAAGAAGATATAGAATGATTGTTGAAATACTGACTAAACGAGAGTGAATCCAGCCCCACCATTTTGTCTATTAAACCAATTTATTAAATCTTGACCGTGGAAGAGAAACATCAAGGACTAACGGTGGAGGTGCGGGATGAACCCTGTCATGGATTTGAGCCACTTTACTTTGCTCGCTCGGGTGCCTGTCCGTGCATCGAGAGACAATCAACAAGAAATCAGTTTGGACAACAAAACGTCGATTTCCCCCGAAGAAGCTTTCTATGAGCCCCCCAGGACGACACAAGCGCCACGCATTGGCCACATTAACGAACTTTTCTGTGCGGAGTTCTTGTGCGATCCCAAGGAGAATCACGAGCGCTTCATTCGGCAGGATCGGTTTCTTTACGTCTGGCAACCTCAGACCTTGATTGCCAGTCTCGAAGAATTGACAAAGTCATTTTGTGCGGAGGATGCTCTTGCCATTAACCTTTCGACCTTGTATTACCTCTTGCTCCGACAAGCAAAAGGTACCAAGGGACCGTTCCAGGTCAATGGAGAGCGCAACACGCTCTTTGTTCAAGCCGTTTCTGGAAAGATCTTGAACGTAGCTGTTTGCTGGGAGAATGAAGGCTGGTCCTTGTTGGCCTACGATTTGTCTGACGCAGATCAGTTGCGCTGGGCCTGCACCGATCATCTTCTCCTGCCCTAACAAAGTTTGAATCCGCCCCGACCTTCGATAGGTTGGGGCGTTTAAATAAAAAAATGTACGGTTGCATATTACATTGTTCCGTACACTATTTTATTTTCCAACCACTAGCAGTTTTCTCCAACGCCCCAGGGAAAGAAAATCCTGCCGACTTTTCGTGTCCACCGCCACCAAATTTTTCTGCAAGTTGGGCAACGTTGACATTGTCGCGTGTAGTACGGAGACTGCAATGGATGCGACCGTCATCTGCTTCGCGTAAGATGATGATGAACTTAGCTTCTTGCAAATATTGAAGGTAATAATTTTTTAAATCATTAAATAAATCTGGGTCTATGTCTGCACTTTTTGGGATTACTGCTACAGCCACTTGGTATTTTTTATTAAAATGCAATTGATTTAAAACTTCGCCCCAAAGTCGTAAAGTGTCGCGGGTTTTATTTTTTAAAGTATAGCGGACGATGGCACGGATGTCAGCTGCGGTCTTCATAAGTTCAGAAGCGATAGCGAGAGCTTCTTTTGTTGTACCGGAATTGGTAAAGTACGCGGTGTCGTATGTTAAACCAGTGAGCAAACAAGTGCTCATCTTTTTATCAATCTGAATATTTTGTGATTTTAAAAGTCGATAAATAATTTCTGAAGTAGAAGATACGATTTCGACCACATTCAAGTCTCCGTAGCCTTTGTTGGATTCGTGATGGTCGATGTTGATTGTAAAAATTTTTCCTTTAATGCTATTCAACTTTTCAACGATACCAGTACGACGCAGTTCTCCGCAATCAACAGCAATAATCAAGTCGAACTGATTAAGATCAATATTGTTTAAAGCAGAAGAAAATTTTTGGATGCCCAAAAAAAAGAGATCCTGAGGCAAGGCATCAACGCTGGAGAGCAGAACATTCTTAGAAGGGAATGTTTCTTCTATATAATAAAGAAGCGCTCCGCCAGATCCAATGGCATCAGGGTCTGGATTTTCGTGACAAACAATTAAAATGTTTTGACTGATTTTGATTTTTTCTATTACTTGCTCGTAGAGGTTCATAGGTTATCGATAATGGCGTAGATTTCGTCAGCAGTTTGTTCTGATTCATCAAGGCGATATTCTAAAATTGGAGTGTATCGTAATTTAATGTGTTCGCCAAAAAGACCTTGAATAAATTTTTTATGTTTATTTAAATAGTCCAAACCTTCTTTAGCTTTAGCAAAAGGGAAGATGCTGACATAAGCAAAAGCATGGCGCAAATTTGGAGCACAACTAATTTTGGTGACAGAAATAAAATACTCAGCCGGTATTTCTGCTTCCTTAGAAAGCACTTCGGCCAAGGTTTGTTGGACTTGTTCGTTGATGAGTTGGATTCTTTCGGTCATATTGAAGTTTTAGTTACTTAGCACTTAATCAAGAAAGCAAGAAAACAAGAAAGCAAGCAAATAACAATGGAATACTTTTTGTTTTATTGCTTTTTTGCTTTTTTGATTGGAGTCTAGCTATTTTCCCCAGCTCCCTAGCATATTCGATTATACCAGATTTGTCAAAGGTAGGCATGTTACGAATAGCTCCACTAACAGGAAGTTACGAATTACAGCTGAGATCCAAGTGTTAAAAGTAATTCGTAACATCAATATAAATGTCTTATTCGTAACTAAATAATAACCGGTCCCAGCGCTTGACGCTTGGGACCGGGTTTTGAGAGGTAGATCAGCTTTCCTCGACTTTGACCTAGAGTGGCCTCCACGACCCTCGGGCTGGACGCAGGTTGTTAGCCGTCAGCGAGCTTCCCACAGGAGCATTCGTATTTTAATAAATTATATAGTTTTGTCAAACTTGATTCATTGACTATTCTAGGCTGACTGATAAGATAAAGATACGAGAACATCTTGGGGAACTAATCATGAAGCCACGATTTTCTGTTGCTCAAAGGATGAAAGAGATGGGACTCATTTTATCGTGTCCGCCTATCGGTGCTAATGCTCCTGTCGTTGCGGAACGGGAAGACCGTCTTTTGGTTTATTCTACCCCCCACCCGCTCAGTCCAGAGGCTCAGCGTTTCTTTTCTCGCGTGGGACCTGTTTCGTTCTGGGGTGATCCTGACACGCCGGTAGACTTCAAGGCACTGAACGAGAAACTCGATCAAGTCGAGGAAGCGCTTTGTCTCCCAACTCTGTAGTGTTCACATACGGGAGCAGTTGCAAGGACTGTTCCCGTTTATAATTGAAAAAAAACCAAAGAACGGCTATGCTTGATGGGTAAAATATAATAAAAGACGTCTATGCTTAAATCATTAATCAGAAAACTCGTTCCAGAAAATTTAATCAACCTTTATCATAAATATTTGGCTGTTTTGTCAGCGCTGATTTATGGTAATCCCAGTGACAAGATGATAGTGATCGGCGTCACAGGAACTAATGGCAAGTCGACGACGGTTGCTCTTATTGCAAAAGCGCTCGAGTCTGGCGGACACAAGGTTGGCTATACCTCGACAGTTGGGTTTAAAGTTGCAGACAAAGAATGGCTCAATAATAAAAAGATGACCATGCTTGGTCGTTTTCAACTTCAAAAATTATTAAAGCAAATGGTTGATGCTGGTTGTCGTTATGCTGTGATTGAGACTTCATCTCAAGGCATAGTTCAATATAGACATTTGGGAATCAATTATGATTATGTTGTCTTTACAAATCTCACACCAGAACATATTGAGGCGCACAAAGGCTTTGAAAATTATAAGAATGCTAAAGGTGAACTCTTTAAACATTTAACTGCCCGTCCTATCAAGAAAATCGGAGTCAGAAAAGTTGAGAAAACCATAGTCTCTAATATGGATGACGAACACTCAGCTTTCTTCTTAAGTTTCCCCGCAGACAAAAAGTTGACTTATAGTAATCACGACCACTCAGCCAATGTTTTTGCTAATAGTATTCAAGTGACGAATACTGGAACTAGCTTTAATATCGGACAAACACAAATTAATTTACAATTACTGGGAGCTTTTAATGTTTACAACTCCTTAGTTGCTGTGACGATTGCACTTGAAGAGGGAATAGAATTGCAAAAAATTAAACAAGGGCTAGAATCTGTCCCTCTAGTTCCAGGTAGAATGGAATTAATTAACGAAGGTCAAGATTTTACAGTTTTAGTTGATTATTGCCCAGAGCCATACTCCATGCGTAAAATGTATGAGACTGTTGAACTGATGAAAAAGAATAAAATCATTCATGTTTTTGGTTCTTGTGGTGGTGGCCGTGACGTGGCGCGTCGTCCAGTCCTTGGAAAACTCGTAGGCGAAAAGGCTGATATTGCTATCATTACCAATGAAGACCCATATGATGATAATCCAGAAACTATTATCGATCAGGTCGTCGCAGGCGCTTTGGAAGCTGGGAAAATCATGAATCAAAACTTATATAAAATTCAAGATCGTCAAGAAGCTATAGAAAAAGCTTTAAATTTAGCACAAAATGGCGATTTGGTCTTGGTTACGGGTAAGGGTGCGGAACAGGCCATGGCGGTGGCTGGTGGAAAGCACATTCCATGGGATGATCGCAGAGCAATTCGCGAGAGTCTTAAAAAAGCTAAAATTAGCTAGTATTTGATTATTATTGCTTGTCCACAATAAAACTTGACAGGGGTTAAAAAGTTTGTTAGTATTTCAGCGTATAAACAACTTAACCCCTCAAGGGAAACTTTGCCTCACGATCGCAGGTCGCAGGATAAAGGTTTCATCAAAATAAATGCTAAATTTAGAGGGAATTACACAATTGAAGTTATATAAATAAATTACTATAACCTCGTTCCGTTATTCGGGAGGAGGTACATTTTTTATGTCAACCCCAAAAACGTACAAGCGTAAATTTTTTACATCTTCATATCGTTTGCCACTACCAGATTTGATCGAAGTTCAAAAACATTCATATGACTGGTTCCTTCGCGAGGGGTTACATGAATTATTTACAGAAGTTTCTCCAATTATTGATATTTCTGATAAAGGGTTGGAATTATACTTTGATGATTACTATTTAGATGAACCAAAATTTGATGAAGTTACGAGTAAAGAGAAAAATGTCACATACGAAGCACCTTTGCGCGTTAAAGTTACTTTAAAAAATACCAAGACCAAGAAAAAAGAAACTCAAGAAATTTTCTTGTGTGATTTCCCAGTCATGACCGAACGAGGTACTTTTATTATTAATGGCATCGAACGTGTTATTGTTTCTCAGATCATCCGCTCTGCGGGTGTTTTCTTTACTTCAAATTTTGTGCGCGAACGTAATCGCGTTTTCTACGGAGCTAAAATCATCCCGAATCGTGGAGCTTGGTTAGAGTTTGAAACTGATGCTAACAATGTTATTTGGGTTAAGATTGATCGTAAGAGAAAAGTTGCCGCTACATCACTCTTGCAAGCTTTTGGTATGAACCAAGGCGAAATTAGAGAAGCTTTAAAAGAATCAGAAAAAAATCCTGATATTAATTTTACCGAAGCGACTTTAGCTAAAGATGCAGCTGCCAACCAAGAAGAAGGTTTGATCGAAGTTTATAAACGTATCCGTCCAGGTGATTTAGCTACAGCTGACAATGCGAAGTCTTTGATTTACGCTATGTTCTTTAATTTTGATCGTTATGATTTTGCTAAAGTTGGTCGTTACAAAATGAACCAACGTTTTAATAACGAATTCCCATTGGACGAAGAAAATAGAGTTTTAAAAGTTGAAGATTTAGTAAATGTTATTAAAGAAATTATTAGTTTGAATATTAGCCAAGAACCAGCAGATGATATTGATCACTTGGGTAATCGTCGTATTCGCGCTGTTGGTGAATTGGTCCAAAATAAATTCCGTGTTGGTTTGGCTCGTATGGAACGTATAGTTAAGGATCGTATGAGTACTATGGATCCAACAACACTTTCTCCATCAAAGTTGATTAACGCCCGTCCAGTTATTGGTGTGGTCCGAGAATTTTTTATGTCATCTCAACTTTCTCAATTCATGGATCAAACAAATCCACTTTCTGAATTAGAACATAAGCGTCGTATTTCTGCGATGGGTCCTGGTGGTTTGTCCCGAGAACGTGCTGGCTTTGATGTGCGCGATGTGCATACAACTCATTATGGTCGTATTTGTCCTATTGCTACTCCAGAAGGACCAAACATTGGTTTGGTTGGTCACTTAGCTAGTTATGCTCGTATTAATGATTATGGTTTTATAGAAACTCCATATTTCAAAATTTCTCATACAGTCACTAAAGATCTTAAAGATCCAAATACTGGCGTCGTGCTATTTAAAAAAGGGAGTACAGTTACTGGGGTGGAATTAGATAAGTCTTCGGTTTTACCAACTGATATTGTTGGCAATGTAGAGACCAAAGTTACAGATCAGGTTGAATATTTAAATGCGATTAAAGAAGAAAAGACGATTACTGCAACCTTTAACGCTAAGATAGACGAAGCGACTGGAAAATTCTTGACCGAAAAAACTGACAGTCGTTATTATGGTCAACCAGTTATTAATTATGTTTTTTATATCGATTACTTAGATGTTTCATCAAACCAAATTGTGAGTGTGGCCACATCTCTTATTCCTTTCTTGGAACATAACGATGCGACACGTGCTTTGATGGGAACAAACATGCAACGCCAAGCTGTACCTTGTATTCATCCGGATTCACCAATAGTTGGTACTGGGATGGAAGAAGTTGCTGCCCGCGATTCTGGTCACGTAGTTTTGGCTGCGGAAGACAGTGAGGTTGTGGCTTTGCAAGGTAATAGAATCGATTTGCTAAACAAGCGTGGCGAAATTAAGAGCCATCGTTTAAACAAATACGTTTGTTCTAATGCTTCTACTAGTATTAACCAACGACCTACAGTTGACATGGGCGAAAAAGTTAAAAAAGGCCAAGTAATTGCTGATGGTCCGTCTGTTCAAAATGGAGAATTGGCTCTTGGTCAAAATGTTTTGGTTGCTTACATGGCCTGGGAAGGTTATAACTACGAAGATGCGATTATTATTTCTCAAAAATTAGTTCATCGAGATCGCTATTCATCTGTTCATATCGAAAATTATACTATAGACGTACGCGACACTAAGCTTGGCGCCGAAGTTGTTACAGCTGACATCCCAAATATTTCCGAAGAAAAATTAAAGAATTTGGATGCTGAGGGCGTAGTCCGCATCGGTGCGACTGTAAAATCAGGCGACATCTTGGTTGGTAAAATTACTCCAAAAGGCGAAACAGAATTATCAGCCGAAGAAAAATTGTTAAAAGCAATTTTTGGCGAAAAAGCGCGCGATGTTCGCGACACTTCTTTACGTTTGGAACATGGTGAACAAGGTAAGGTTGTTGATATTAGAGTTTTTTCTCAAGAAAATGGCGACAAACTTTCTCCTGGTGTTATGAAGTCTATCCAAATTACAGTTGCTAACTTACGCAAAATTCAAGTTGGTGATAAATTGGCTGGTCGTCATGGTAATAAAGGGGTTATTTCTAAAATTGTTCCAGTCGAAGATATGCCTTTCTTGGAAGATGGAACAACTATTGATATTATTTTAACTCCACTTGGTGTTGCTTCTCGTATGAACTTGGGGCAAATTTTAGAAACTCATTTTGGCTTAGCAGCTAAGAAGTTGGGTTATAAAGTAGCTACTCCAGTATTAAACGGTGTACCAACATCAGTTATTAAAGAAGAATTAGTTAAGGCCGGTTACCCAGAAGATGGACAACTAGTTTTGACTAATGGAAAAACTGGCGAACAGTTTGATCATAAAATTACGGTGGGTTATAAATACATGCTCAAATTGAACCATATGGTTGAGGATAAGATCCACCAACGTTCTATTGGACCTTATTCTTTGATTACTCAACAGCCATTGGGTGGTAAGGCACAATTTGGTGGCCAACGTTTTGGAGAAATGGAAGTTTGGGCTTTAGAAGCTTATGGTGCGGCTCATACCTTGCAAGAAATTTTGACTATTAAATCTGATGATGTGGTTGGCCGTGCTAAAGCCTACGAATCTATCATTAAAGGTGAGCCGATACGTCGTTTAAATGTACCGGAATCATTTAACGTTTTGGTCCGCGAGCTTAAAGGTTTGTGTTTAGATGTAGAGCTCATGAAAAATGGAACTCGTGTTGCAATTGATGAAAATACAGAAGACAGAAAGGAACAGAAATAATAATTTATTTAATCTAAAATATATTATATGAGCTTAGACACATTAAGAATAAACGACTTCGACGCTATTAAACTTAGCTTGGCTTCGCCCGAGGACATACGTTCTTGGTCACATGGTGAAGTGACTCGTCCGGAAACAATTAACTACCGCACCCAAAAACCAGAAAAAGATGGTTTGTTTTGCGAGCGCACTTTTGGTCCAAGTAAGGACTGGGAATGTTATTGCGGTAAGTATAAAAAAATTCGTTATCGCGGTATTGTTTGCGATAAGTGCGGAGTAGAAGTAACTCGCTCTATCGTTCGCCGTCAACGCATGGGGCATATTGATTTGGCTGTGCCGGTTTCTCATATTTGGTTTTTGCGTGGCGTGCCTTCTAAAATCGGTTTGATTTTGGATGTCTCTATCCAAAAATTAGAACGAGTAATTTATTTTGCTAACTTTATCGTTACAGAAGTTAACGAAGAATTAAAGACTACTGAAATCGAAAACTTAAAGAAAGAATATAAAGGCCAAAAGAAAACTTTAGAAATTCAATTCGAACAAAAAGTTAAGCAAATCGAAGCTAATCCAAGTATCAGTAAAGAAGATCGTAACGATCATATCGTCAAAGCTAATCAATGGAGAGACGAAGAGATTGCCTTACTCGACGAAGATTACGAATTGGCAGATAAAGATCTTAAAGAATTAAAACCATTAAAGATTATTTCTGAAGTAGAATATCATGACATGTCTATTAAGTACGGTCATGTGTTTGATGCTGGCATTGGTGCTGAAGCAGTTAGAAAGTTATTAGAAAAGGTTGATTTGGCTACAGAAATCAAAAAAATTGATGATGAAATTAAAGAAGGTAATGTTGCTAAACAAAAGAAGCTTATTAATCGGAGTAAGTTATTAAAGAGTTTGAGCCGCAATAATATCAAACCAGAACACATGATCTTAAATGCGATTCCGGTTATCCCACCAGATTTGCGCCCAATGGTACCGTTAGATGGTGGACGTTTTGCCACTTCTGATTTAAATGATTTATACAGACGTGTTATTTCTCGTAACAATCGTTTACATCGTTTGCTTGATTTGAATGCGCCAGAAGTTATTTGCCGTAACGAAAAACGCATGTTGCAAGAAGCGGTTGATGCTTTGATTGATAACTCAGCTCGCCATAGCAAAACAACCACAGCGTCTACTGGCCAAAAGAGAAAATTAAAATCTATTGCTGACTACTTAAAAGGTAAACGTGGTCGTTTCCGCCAAAACTTACTCGGTAAACGTATCGATTACTCTGGCCGTAGCGTGATTGTGGTTGGTCCAGAATTAAAATTGGGTCAGTGCGGTCTACCAAAGAAAATGGCTTTGGAATTATTTAAACCTTTTATTATCAGTCAATTAATTAAACGAGAATACGTTCATAATATCCGTAGCGCTAACAGATTTATCGAAGCTGATAGACCAGAAGTTTGGGATATTTTAGAAGAAACAGTGCGTGACTCTCATGTTTTGTTAAATCGTGCTCCAACCTTGCATCGTTTGGGTATCCAAGCCTTCCAACCTATCTTGGTCGAAGGTCGTGCTATCCATTTGCATCCACTTGTCTGTTCTGCTTTTAACGCCGATTTTGATGGAGATCAAATGGCTGTGCATTTACCATTAACAGAACAAGCTAAGGCCGAAGCGCGTGATAAAATGCTTTCGACTAAAAATTTATTGAAACCAGCTACTGGTAACCCAGTGGTAACTCCATCTATGGATATGGTTTGGGGCGGTTATTATGTAACATCTATCAATACAGAAAAAGCTGATCAAAAACCAAAGGCTTTTTGTTCTGCCGAGGAAGCAAAGATCGCTTATGATTTACGTAAAATGACTTTACGCGAACCACTTTTGGTCAAGGTTACAAAAAAAGAATTTGGTAGCAAAGTTAAAAAAGGTGAATTATTTAATACTACTTTAGGCCGAATTTTATTCAATGATTTATTACCAGATAAACTCCCATACTACAACGAAGTTATCGATAAAAAGAAAATGGGTGAAATCACAAAACTTTGTTTAGAGTTTTATGGTTTCCAAAAAACAGCTGACATGCTTGATCGCATTAAATCATTTGGCTTTAAGCAATTAACTAAGTCTGGTTTCTCTTGGGGTTTAGGTGATTTACCAGATGTAGTTGGTAAAAAAGAATTGATTGATAAAGGAAACAGAGAAATTGAAGAAATTGCGAGTCAATATGCAGATGGTTTACTGACTGGTGACGAACGTTATTCTAAAGTTTTGGAAGTTTGGACTCGTATTAAGGATGAGGTTACAAAATTGAGTCAAGGTATTTTACCACCAGAAGGCCCAGTTTATTCTATGATTAATTCTGGCGCTCGTGGTTCTTGGGGACAGTTGACTCAGATGCTTGGTATGAAAGGTCTAGTGACTAACCCAGCTGGTCAAATTATCGAATTGCCAGTAAAAGCTAACTTTAAAGAAGGTTTTTCTGTTCTTGAATATTACATTTCTACTCATGGTACTCGTAAAGGTTTGTCTGATACTGCTCTTAGAACTGCTAATGCTGGTTACTTAACTCGACGTTTAGTTGATGTAGCTCAAGACTTAGTAATTTTAGAAGAAGATTGTGGCGATTCAGAAGGCCGTTTGATTACTAAAGAAGAAAGCGAAAGCATGGGTCAAAAGATTATTGATCGTGCTGTTGGTCGTTATATAATTTCTGATATTCTAAATCCAAAAACAGGTAAAGTTGTTTTGCCGGCTGGCGAACTTATCACTGATGAGATTGCACGCGACTTGGCTAAGTTTGATTTAGAATCTATCCACCTTCGCTCTCCATTAAGTTGTAAGATGAATTCTGGTATCTGCAAAAAATGTTATGGCTATGACTTAGCCTATAACAAGGCTGTAGAGTTGGGTGTAGCTGTTGGTATTATTGCTGCTCAAAGTATTGGTGAACCAGGTACTCAACTTACTATGAGAACTTTCCATACTGGTGGTGTAGCTGGATCTGATATCACTCAAGGTTTACCTCGTGTCGAAGAAATTTTCGAAGCTCGTCCACCAAAGAAAAAAGCTTTGATTGCAGAAGTTGCTGGTCAAGTTTCTATCCAAGAACAACAAAAAACTATCAAAGGACCTAAGGGAGAAATTTTAGCTCAAACATCTTTTGGTGAAAGAGTTTTAAAGATTGCTTACAATGATGCAGAAGAAGAAGTTTATACAATCAAAGATACTTTTAAGCTTAAAGTAAAAGAAGGTGATTTGGTTGGCGAAAAAGAAACTCTCTTTGTTGATGATGGTAAGAACAAGGTCAAGGCTCGTCGCAATGGTATTGTTGCCATAAAAGACGATAAGTTAAAGATTGTCAGCGATATAGAATGTATTAAAGAATATATAGTTCCAGCTGGTATCGTACTTTGGGTGCGTGATGGAGACATGGTAGAAAAGGGCGCTCAATTGACTGAAGGCAGTTTGGATTTAGCTCAATACTACAAAATTGCGGGTCGTGAAGCTGTCCAAATGTACATACTTAAAGAAATTCAATATATCTACTCATCTCAAGGTCAAAAGTTAAATGATAAACACGTAGAACTTATTGCGCGTCAAATGTTCTCTCGTGTCTATGTACAAAATCCTGGTGATACAGATTTATTAGAAGGAGAAATTGTAGAAAAAACAGCCTTCTTAGAAGCGAACGAGCAGTTACCTAAGGGTGCTGTTCCAGCCGAAGCAGAAGAAGTCTTCTTGGGCATCTCAAAGGTTTCACTTTCTACTCAAAGTTTCTTGTCAGCTGCATCCTTCCAAGAAACGGCGCGCGTACTTATTAATGCCGCTGTGACTGGACGCATTGATCATTTAAGAGGTTTGAAGGAAAACGTTATTATCGGTCGTTTGATTCCTGCTGGTACTGGCTTTGGAGCTGTTCAAATGGAAGATGATCCAGAAGAAGATTCTGAGGTTCTACCAGAAACAGTCGCCTCTCTCGAAGAAGCTGGGGCAGAAGTCGTGCCGGTAGTCGAAGAGACAGAAGAAAAAAAGGAACAGGAATAAAGAAGATTGAATATAGAATATTGAATATAGAATGAAGAAGAAAAAACCGGTTGTGATTGTATTATTCAAAATTCTATATTCTTTATTCTAATTTATAATTCTCAAATATGAAAAATCAGTTATTAAAAAACATAATAATATTTGTCTTGGTAATCTTTTTCATGGCCTCAATTTTTAGTCTCTATAGTGTCTCGACCGAAGAGAAAACTGTTATAGGAATTAATACTTTGATTGAAGAAATCCAGCAGGACAAAGTTAAACAAATTGATATCCAAGGTGATTTGCTTTCGATCACTTTAAATGATGAGGCGGGGACCAAACAACAGGTTTATAAAGAAACAGCTGAACCACTTTCTACTCTTTTTAGTAATATGGGAGTTAAGGGTGAACAATTGCAAAAGATTGCGATAGAAGTTAAGGCTGAATCTGGTTGGAAGTTTTGGATGTCAGCAATATTGCCTTTCTTGATTCCCTTTGTTCTTATCGTAGGTTTTATTTGGTATATGATGAGGCAGGTCCAAGGTGCGAATTCTCGTGCCATGAGCTTTGGCCAAAGTCAGGCTCGCCAAGTACCAACTAAGGGGAAACAAAAAATTACTTTTAAAGATGTTGCTGGTGTTAAGGAAGCTAAGGAAGAATTATTAGAAATTGTAGAGTTTTTAAAAAATCCTAAAAAGTTTACAAGTTTGGGTGCACGTATTCCTAAAGGCGTTTTACTTATGGGTTCCCCAGGAACAGGAAAAACTTTGCTGGCAAAAGCTGTGGCAGGAGAAGCAGATGTTCCTTTCTTTTCTATTTCTGGTTCCGAATTTGTAGAAATGTTTGTTGGTGTGGGGGCTTCTCGTGTCCGTGATTTATTTAAACGCGCTAAAAAACAATCACCTTGTATCGTTTTTGTTGATGAAATTGATGCCGTGGGTCGTCAACGTGGAGCTGGTCTTGGTGGCTCTCATGATGAACGTGAACAAACTTTAAATCAAATTTTAGTAGAAATGGATGGTTTTGATCCTAATACAAACGTAATCGTCATAGCAGCTACAAACAGACCAGATGTTTTGGATCCTGCTTTACTCCGTCCAGGTCGTTTTGACAGACAAGTAATATTAGAATTGCCAGACATTAATGATCGCGAAGATATTTTAAAAGTTCATTCAGTTAATAAACCATTGGCAACAGATATTGATATTAGAAAGATTGCAGAACGTACTCCAGGCTTTTCTGGTGCGGATTTAGCTAACTTGTTTAATGAAGCTGCTATTTTGACAGCTCGACGTAATAAACGAAAAATTAGTCAGGATGAATTATTCGAAAGTGTAGAAAAGGTTATGATGGGTCCAGAACGTAAGAGCCATATGCTCTCGGCTAAAGAAAAGAAAATTACTGCAGTGCACGAAGCTGGTCACGCGGTTGTTTCTAATTTGTTGCCAAATGCAGATCCTGTTCATAAGGTTTCGATTATCTCTCGCGGACATGCAGCTGGTTACACTCTTAAATTACCACTAGAAGATAAACATCTTTATAAGAAATCTGAATATGTTGATGACTTAGCTGTTTTGCTTGCTGGTCATGTGGCGGAAAAGATTTACTTTGGCGAGGTGACTACGGGCGCTTCTAATGATTTAAAAGAAGCAACCAATTTAGCGCGTCGTCTAATCACCCGATATGGCATGAGCGAAAAATTAGCTCCACGTATCTATGGAGAAAAAGATGAAATGGTTTTCCTCGGCCGAGATTTACACGAACAAAGAAATTATAGCGAAAAAGTAGCCGAAGAAATTGACACTGAGATTGATGGATTTATTGAGCGTGCAGTTAAAACAGCTACTGATAAAATAACTCAAAATAGAAATAAGATTGATGCGCTCGTTGCAGTTTTGCTTGATAAAGAAACGATTGAGAAAGAAGATTTTGAAAAGTTGATGGGGAAAAATAAGTAGGATTCAATCAAAAAAGCAAGAAAACAAGAAAGCAATAAAAAAAGTAGGGAGCCCCGCATACGGGGTTCCCTACTTTTTTGTCCACAATTTTTTCTTGTATATGTAAAATAATGGTATAATAGTAATAATAAAAAATAGTTGGGATTCAATCCATGTACTATAAAGTGTTCCATGCAGTATAAAGTATACTCTTTAACTACATGACAAGCCCTTTAAGTACACGTTTACCCAGAAGTCAAACGACGTTTGTACTTCTGGGGCAAGCAAAAAAACAAAAAGTATCCCATGGTTATTAATTTGCTTTCTTGTTTTATTGCTTTATTGATTAGGTCCTAAGCAATCCAAATAATAAAAGCAGTAATTCGTAACATCATAATAAACATGCTATTCGTAAAATAAAAAATATGACCCCCTACTACAGACCTATCTTAAAGCGCGCGTGGAAACTTAGTTTAAAAAACAAATGGCTTTGGATCTTGGGATTTTTTGCTGCCTTTGTTGGTAATGGTAGTGTTTATGAAGCTTTAGTACGTAGCTTTAATAACATGTCCGAAGGGCGATCAATCTTTTTTACTCTACGAGAGTACGCTCAATCTGGAGTTATTGGAATGATCTCTTGGACTAAGCTTAAGATTTTGTGGCAGGCAGATGCTAGTGCCTTTGGTTTAGGTATATTTACTTTGGTTGTAGTGCTCGCAATTTTGGCTTTAATGATTAGCTTTGGAATTATTTGTCAGGCTGCTTTGATTCGTGGTTTTATTGACCTTGATAAAAACAAAAAAGTCGAAGCAAAAAAATGTTTTCGTGTTGGTATTGATAGATTTTGGCCAGTCTTAGAACTAAATGTGATCACAAAAGTAATTTTACTTGGGATTTTAGTTATGCTGGGTTACTTTGTTTCTTTGATTTCTTTGTCTAATCCTGTCAGCCAGCAAATTCTTTACGTTGCCTCTTTTGTTGTTTTTATAGTTCTTGGAATTATTATTTACTTTTTAACAATATACGGAGTGGCTTATGCCGTACTCCGCAAGCGCAGCGCGTTTGAGGCTCTCCGCCATGCGTGGGGTTTATTTAAGCGAAACATTGTTTTGAATTTAGAAATGGGTTTATTGTTATTTTTAATAAATATTGCGGTGGCTATAGGTTTTGTCATTGTTTCGTTCTTCGCGCTTGCACCAGCCGTACTTCTTTACTTTATCTTCTTAATGGCTGGCGCCAAACTTGGCATGCTTTTAATGGGACTTTTAGCACTCATAATCTTCTTAGTTCTCTTAGTTTTAGTTGGTAGTTGGTATGCAACTTTCCAATTAGGCGCATGGGCAGTTCTTTTTGAAGAACTAGAAGAAAATGGTGGTAAATCAAAAATACGTCGCATCGTTGAACACTTACGCAAGACAAAGAGAATTTCTCGCTCTAAATAGTCCCGCAAAACGGGACGTTAGAATACCTCCGGTATTATTGGAGGGGCCAAAACAAAAACAAATCTCCCTTTTTCAAAAATAGAAATTGGGAGATTTGATTTAAGCTTTTTGGAGTTTGTAGATTTCTCTTATAACATGTTGCCCTTCGCGAGCATATTCCCACTTGGCTACTGCTTTAAGCCTTGGTGGTAAGAGTTTGTTGAGGTCAATAGAAATCACTTGATCGTTGAACTGGAATTTAGGTACTATCATTATTACTATTCCTTTGGGGTCTAACCATTCTGCAAATTTTTGGAGGGCTGTGCGATATAAGCGCATTAAACTTTGAATATTTTTTTCTACTTGTTCTTGTTTTTCGTGTCCGCGTAAGGCTGGGCCTAAATATGGTTCGGTTACAATGGCCGAAATTGCTAAACCGAGTGGACCTTGTTTGGTGACATCAGATTGGAAAACAGAGTATTTTGTTTTAAGACTAATTTCATTAGCGAGCCAATCAAGATTTTCGTTTGTATCATGAATTGCTTTGGGACTAATATCAGAACCTAAAACATTGTAATCTAGGATGAGTCCCTGCTGTAAAATCGTTCCAGAACCGCAAAACGGGTCATAGATGAGCTTTTTAGGTGCAGTCTCGGATAAGTTTATCATTATCTGGGCAAGCTTAGGCGGAAGCATACCAGAATAGCTATCTCGGGCTGGGCGTCCGTAATCAAGTTTAGACAATAATTCAAAGGGTTGGACTGCTAAAGTTCTTCCGATTATATAATTCTTTTCGGTTTTCATTAAGACTAATTCTGCGCCTTGATCAAGTAAATGGTTTTTTTGGACTATGACCGAACTTAAGGGATTTTCTTTACTGGAAACAAAACGAACCTTTAAATCTTTTTCTTGTAATAATTTTTTTGTCTCAAGTCCTAGTTTGGTTAAATTTGTTTGGAAACCATGCAAACTAAATCCAAAATGTACTTTTTTGTCAGAATCTGGAATCAATTTAACTAAATTAGTGGCCAAGACGTTGGGGACTTCATCAACAACTAAGCCGATTTTGATGGTGCCTCCGAGCTTGTTTATGAGTTCTTCTACGAGCAATTCTTGCTCAGTTTCGATAATAGCAAAATCAAGCTTTTTTTGAAGCGTTTTGAAGGAGGTTCTTTGCTGTCTTAATTTAGCTTCGATTTCTGCAATAGAAAGTTCGGTCTGACGACCGAGAATGAAGAAATATTTCATAGCCTTAGTTAATTTGTTAGCATTGACGTTTACGTCGATTCCTGATAGTATTAAAGCATTACTTACACTATATGAATATAACAGAATTAGCAAGAAAATTAAAGCTTAACGCCCAGGAACTAAGAGAAAAGCTCCCGGCGCTGGGCTTTGATATTGGCTTAAAAGCCATTAAAGTGGACGATAAATTGGCTGGGAAGATCCTCCGTGCTTGGAGAGAATTCGCAGAGCGAGAACGTCAAAAAGAGCAATATCTTAAATATTCAAAAAAAGATGAAGCTGCTGAGGGCGAAGCGGGCGATCAATTGCTTGAAATCCCTAGTGTGCTTACTGTTAAAGATTTTTCTGAGTTGCTTAAACGACCCGTTACTTTTGTTATTCAAGAGTTGATCAAAAACGGTGTCATGACTTCTATGAATGAACGGATTGATTACGAAACAGCTGCGATTATTGCTTCTGACATGGGTTATGAAACAAAAGAAGTTACACTAGAAGAAATTGTAGAAGTTGATAAAGCCAAAAAAATTAAAGATGTTTTAGAAAATCAAAAAGAAAAAACTACCAGAGCTCCAGTTATTGTTGTTATGGGTCATGTTGATCATGGTAAAACAAAGTTATTAGATGCAATCAGAAGTACTAATGTTGTGGCTGGCGAAGCTGGTGGTATTACTCAGCACATTGGTGCTTATCAAGTAGAACGCAATGGCAGAAAAATTACTTTTATTGATACTCCTGGTCACGAAGCTTTTTCGGCCATGAGATCACGTGGTGCTAAAGTTGCAGATATTGCTATCCTGGTCGTGGCTGCAAACGAAGGTGTTAAACCTCAAACAGTAGAATCTGTCAGAATTGCTCAAGCAGCAGACATTCCAGTTGTTGTAGCTGTTAACAAAATCGATTTGCCAGATGCAAATATAGAAAAAGTGAAACAAGAATTAGCTCAATATAATTTATTAGCCGAAGAATGGGGCGGTCAAACAGTTTTTGTTCCAATCTCTGCTAAGCTTAATCAAAATATTGATGAATTGTTAGATACAGTATTACTTTCTGCGGATTTGATTGCAGATAAAATCCAAGCAAATCCAGATGGAGAATTCATTGGTAGCATCGTCGAGTCGCATGTTAGCAAGGGTGAAGGCCCAGTAGCAACTGTGCTCGTTAAAAACGGAACACTACATGTTGGTGACTACGTTACTATGGCTGGAATTTTGTATGGACGTATTAGAATCATGAAAAATTATTTGGGTCAGGTCGCAGATAAGGCCGAGCCATCTATGCCAGTAGAAGTTTTTGGTTTAAAAGTTGCCCCAAAGGTTGGAGATGTTTTAGAAATGGTTGATGATCCACGCAAAGCAACAAGAGCAAAATTTTATGTGATGCAAAACCAAGATGAGAGCTTTTTAAATAACCGAGATAGAGGTGATGAGAACAAAGACAATTTAACAGAATTGAACATAGTTATGCGCGTAGATGTGCTTGGTTCTCAGGAAGCGATTATTGAATCATTAAAAAAATTGGAGCGCCAAGGAGTTAGAATAAATTTTATAGCTAAAGGTTTAGGCAATGTTAATGAAAGCGATGTCAGCACAGCCGAGGCAACTGGTGCCATGCTTTTGGGCTTTAATGTTTTACCTTCTACTAGTGCCAGTAGTTTAGCCAGAGAAAAAAAGATTGAGATAAAAACTTATCGTATTATTTACGAATTGATTGATGAAGTTAAACGTAAATTGAATGAAATCATGAAACCAGATTTAGTACGTGTAGACTTGGGTAAAATGCAAGTACTTATGTTATTTAAAAAGGGTGCGGATTGGCAGGTGCTTGGTGGTAAAGTAATTGATGGTAAAGTTGAACCAAAATCTAAGGTTGCAGTAATCAGAAACGAACAGTTCTTAACTTCAGGAAAGATCACTGCGCTCCAAATTGGTAAGCAAGAAGTGACTGATGCGGTTAAGAGCCAAGAATGTGGAATTAAGTTCGAAGGTCAGCCAATTATAGAAGTAGGGGATGTTTTGGAGGTTTAAAAAAACGAATAAAAAAAACGTAGGGACCCTGCGAACGGGGTCCCTACGTTTTTTTGCCATTGACAAAACGCATATTTATTGATATTATGTAAAGTCCATTTTGGACGTAAACAGCACTGGGGTTAGCTATGAAAGAGCTCTTTCATTTCGCTCGCGAGATCTTTGGTTCAGTGCCGACTTGGGCCATGATCATCGTGATTCTGGGGCTTATCGTGGCGTTGGCGCTTTTCAGCAGGAAGCTCTGGAAGATCAAGGAACACTTGAAAGAAAGGGTAGAAAATCTCGAACGTGAGCTCTTGAGTTGGCATCGAGATCTGCTGACCGGATTGCTTTCTCGCCGTATGTGGCAAGAAGAGTTCCGGCGTATGTTTAACGTCGCCTACAAGAGGATCTTCGACAAGGATGGTGCCCAGCGGGCCGAAGATGCTTCTCAAGAACAACGGATGGATCATTCAAGGCAACTCGCTCTGATCTCCCTGGACATCGACCACTTTAAGCACGTCAACGATAACTATGGTCATGCCACTGGTGACGTCGTTCTCTCGAAGTTGGGCGAACTGATCAACATGATCGTTCGTCCAGGAGACCTGGCCGGACGCATTGGTGGAGAAGAATTCTCCATAGCCTTGAACACCGACGTGTTTGGGGCGCAGGCCTTCTTGCGTCGCTTGCGGAAACTGTTGGCGATGCAACAATTCATTGCGCCTAACGGAACGACGTTCACGGTTACTATCTCTGCCGGAGCCGTGCAACTTGTTCTGAAGGAGACGAGCATTGAGAAGCTGATGCTCAGGGCGGATGAACTGCTTTACGAAGCCAAGAACGGTGGCCGTAATTGCTATGTCCTGCAGGAATGCAGTGGCACCCAGCGTTACGAACACTGAACTAAACCCCCATGCCGACAGCGATGTGGGGGCTCTTTTTTTGTTTACGAATAGCTGTTACGAATCGGCACATAAATCGGATGTTACGAATTACTGCTTAACAATTAAATGATAACAATAATTCGTAACATCAATATAAAGGTTTTATTCGCAACTAGGAATTTGACAGCTTTAAAAAAGGGAGTAATATGTATTACAGTGTAATACAATAAAATATATGCGTTGTGTAGTATCTCTATCTTTACCCAAGGAAATGTGCCAAGAAGTAGAAAAACAAATGAAGAAGCTTAAGTTCGAAAATAAAAGCGAATTCATTCGTTACCTTTTGCGTTATTGGTTGGAGCAACAAAGGAAAGAAAAAAAATAATGAATACAGAATATTGAATAACAAAAGAAATTGCTCGTAGCTATTCAATCTTCTATATTCTAAATTCAGAATTAAAAATAATTAATCTGGATGAAGAAATGCTAAAAGCAAAAGCTCTTATCATTTTTCAATCATCAGATTTAAATTTATGGAATTAAATGATCAAAACTTTGAACAAGAAGTTTTAAAGTACACCGAAGGTCCTGTGCTTGTTGATTTTTATGCTGCTTGGTGTGGCCCATGCAAAATGCAAGGTCCAATCGTAGAAGCTTTAGCCGAAGAATTAAAAAGTGGTAAGTCACGTGCATTTAAGGTTAATGTTGATTCTTCTCCAGAGACTACTGCTAAATACGAAATTATGAGTATCCCAACTTTAATTATTTTTCGTAATGGAGAAGTTAAAGAAGTGTTAATGGGTTTGAATAATGCCAATGTCTTAAAAGAAAAATTAGAAAAGTATCAATAATATGCAAAAGTACGATGTCATTATCATCGGCGGAGCCTGCGCTGGACTCAGTGCAGCTCTGTATACGGCCCGTCGTGCGCTCAAGACGATAGTTTTGACTCGTGACATTGGCGGACAAGCAGCTATTACGACAGAGATCGAAAATTATCCTGGCACTGGTTCTATACTTGGTCCAGAATTAATGAACAAGTTTAAAGATCAAGCAGAAAATGCTGGAGCAGAAATTAAGCTCACTCAAATTACCAGCATACGCAAAGAGGGAGATGAATATATTGTTACTGATGGAACAGACGAATATCAAGCGCCAGCGTTGATTCTTGCATTTGGATTAACACATAGAGTCCTTAGTGTGCCTGGCGAAAAAGAATTAACTGGTCGTGGTGTGGCGTATTGTGCCACTTGCGATGGACCATTATTTAAAAATAAAATCGTCGCGGTCGTCGGTGGAGGGAATTCGGCGCTTGAAGCTGTGGATTATCTTTCTGACTTATGTCAAAAAGTGTATATGTTTGTCCGTGGAGACAAGTTCCGCGCTGATGAGACAGAAATGCTAGAACAAGTTCAGAATAAAGCTAATGTAGAAATCAGATTTAATACTTCTATTACAGAAATCGTTGGAGAAAAAAAAGTCGAAAAAGTAAAACTTAATGATAACTCAGAACTAGAGTTGAATGGTGTTTTTGTGGAAATTGGTTATACAACACAAACAGATTTTCTTCAGAATCTAGTGGCGCTTGATGAGCGCGGTCAAATTATTGTTGATCAACAAGGTAAGACTTTGACGCCAGGAGTCTTTGCAGCAGGAGACGTAACTAATACTCCATTTAAACAAGCAGTTATCTCTGCCGGGGATGGAGCCAAAGCTGCTCTTTCGGCCAGTCGTTATGTAAAAAATTTAAAAGGTTTGGCAGATAAGCCGGATTGGAACAGGTAATCGTAAAGCAATTAATCAAGAAACCCCGCCTTTCGCGAAAAGCGGGGAAAACAAAAAAGCAAGAAAGCAAGAAATCAAGAAATAAAAGTTTTTTTGGAATTGTCACAGAACATAGATAAATTGTTACTAGTCTCTAGTCTCCGGTCACTGGTCACTAAAGAGTAATTCGTAAAATCTAAAATATGGATGATAAAAAAGAACAGGCCTTGCGCTATCACTCTGACCCACAACCCGGGAAAATTAGTGTTGTTGCAACTAAATCATTTTCTTCTAAAGAGGACTTAGCTCTCGCTTATACTCCAGGGGTTGCCGAACCATGTTTAGAAATCGCTAAAAGCCCAGACAATGTTTATAAATATACAGCAAAAGGGAATCTTGTTGCTGTGATCAGTAATGGGACCGCAGTACTGGGCCTCGGAAATATTGGACCACTCGCCGGCAAGCCAGTGATGGAGGGGAAGGCAGTCTTATTTAAAAAATTTGCCGGCATTGATGTCTTTGATATCGAAATTGCCGAGAATGATCCAGAAAAATTAGTGGAAACAATTGCTCGACTAGAACCAACTTTTGGTGGAATTAATTTAGAGGATATTAAAGCGCCAGAATGTTTTTATGTCGAAGAGGAATTGAAAAAAAGGATGAAGATTCCTGTTTTTCATGATGATCAACATGGGACAGCGATTATCATTGCTGCGGGGCTCTTGAATGCTTTGGAATTATCAGGTCGAAAAACAGCAGATGTAAGGGTAGTTTTTTCTGGTGCTGGTTCTGCTGCCATTGCTAGTGCAAATTTGCTTATTAGTCTTGGGATCAAACGTGAGAATATTTACATGTTTGATAGTGAAGGTTTGATTACGGAAGAACGATTATCAAAGTTGAACAAATATAAAGTTTCCTTTGCTCAAAAGCAAAATCAAACTCTTGCAGAATGTTTAATTGGAGCCGATGTTTTTATCGGAGTTTCTGTGGCAAATATTCTTTCTGCTGAAATGGTTCAATCGATGGCTAAGCAACCAATTGTTTTTGCTTTAGCTAATCCAAATCCAGAGATCAAATATGAAGATGCTATCAAAGCTGTTCCTGATATAATTATGGCCTCTGGCAGAAGTGATTATCCTAATCAAATAAATAATGTTTTAGCCTTTCCCTATATCTTTCGTGGGGCTTTAGATGTTAGAGCTAGCGAGATTAATGAAGCAATGAAAGTCGCAGCTGTTAAAGCCATCGCTGAGTTAGCTAAAGAAGAAGTCCCTCCTGAGATCGAACAAATCTATGGAGAAAAGTTTTCTTTTGGGGCAAGATATATTATTCCTAAGCCATTTGATACAAGATTACTTCCTCGAGTAGCAAGCGCAGTTGCACTAGTAGCAGAAACATCAGGAGTAGCCCGAATTAAGATTGATTTAAAAGAATATTTTAAAAAATTAAATAGTTAAGATTTTAAAAAATGTATGCAAAACCAATTCGAAAATGCTTTACAGCAATTGGGAAAAGCTGCACAAGCAATCAATCTCGAAGAAGAAGTTTTAACTCAACTCAGAACGCCCGATCGCATACTCCAAATTAAAGTGCCAGTTGTGATGGATGATGGTAGTGTTAAAAATTTTGAAGGTTACAGAGTTCAACATAATAATTGGGCCGGACCATACAAAGGTGGGCTCCGTTATTTCCCATCTGTTGATCTGAATGAAGTCAAAGCCTTGGCCCTTTGGATGACTATCAAATGCGCAGTCGCCGGAATTCCTATGGGTGGTGGAAAGGGAGGGATTACAGTTGATCCTAAAAAATTGAGTCCTGGTGAGCTAGAACGAATGACTAAATCACTTGCGCGTGCACTTGCTCCAAATATTGGCGCGCAAGTTGATGTCCCTGCACCCGACGTTTACACCAACGGACAAATCATGACTTGGATTTTAGATGAATATACTAAAGTCACTGGTAAAGAAGAATTAGCACTCATCACTGGCAAGCCTATGGACCGAGGGGGCAGTGCCGGGCGGGATCGCGCTACAGCTATGGGCGGGTTTTATGTCTTAAAAGCATTGCTCGAAAAAGTAAATTTGAATGTAGCCGAAACAGCAGTTGCAATCCAAGGTTTTGGTAATGCTGGTGGCGTTATGGCAGAACTTTGTTACGCTGATGGCATGAAAGTTGTCGCAATTTCTGATTCTAGTGGTGGCGTTTATAACTCAGCTGGATTGAACATTCCAGAGCTTATTAAACACAAACAATCCACAGGGTCAGTGGCTGGTTTTTTGGGCGCAGAAAGCGTCACAAACGAGGCTTTGTTAGAACTTCCTGTAACAATTTTGGTGCCAGCTGCATTAGAGAATCAAATTACTGGCGAGAACGCTGAAAGGATAAAAGCTCAGTATCTAATAGAATTAGCCAATGGCCCAGTTACCCCAGAAGGAGACGAAATTTTGGCTAAAAATGGCATAAAATCAGTTCCAGACGTGTTGGCAAATTCTGGCGGTGTGACTGTCAGCTACTTTGAATGGGAGCAGAACATCAAGAGCGAAAAATGGACCGAGGCAGATGTTTTAGCAAAATTAAAGGCTATTATAGTCCCAGCTTTTGAAGATATTTGGACTAATTCTTCGGCTTCCGAGATGCTTGAAGTAATCGGTTTTTCCACAAAGATGTGGATATTTTTCTCCAAACATTTTTTTGCAACTTCATGATGTGCCGTGGTACTCACTGCGATCGAAGCGGCTTGAATATTTTTTAAGAGATCATCTAAATTGTCAAATGCTTTTACATTAAACTCCTGTGCAACATCTTTTGCTGTTTGACTGTTGCCGTCATAAATTCCAGTGACTTCACACTCCTGAATTTGCTTGAACATTTTAACATGCAGCTTTCCAAGATGTCCAGTTCCGATAACACCAATTTTTATTTTTCCCATTTTATCTGCTTATTATTTTTTTAAATCCGATAATTCTATCGTACCCTCCGTAATTGGGATCTCTGTAATAAAGAAAAACATAATACTCGTTTGAAGTTTCCCAAAAATTACCCTCAAGGTAAATCCAATTTTCTTCTTTAATTAAACCATTATTAATATAACCGGTGACATACTGATAATCATAAATACCACGCTTTAGCTGAATTGTCTTAGTAAAGATACCATCGTTCTTTTCAAGCTTATATTGCTCGCTCAACTGCCAATTATTAAATGAACCGACAAGGAAAATATCTCCCCAAAATTCTTCAGGGGGTTTAATCCTGAAATTGACATTCAAATACGTCGCAAAATCATTTTTATAATTTGTGAGTAAGTAACTTCCATTTAAATCACGTCTTCCTAACTTGTAAAACCTAGATAATTCAAAGCCGGCAAATTGTGCACTCACATCTTTGGAATTAAATTTATTAATATCCCGAATATCAGTTTGGCGATATTCATTTCCAGGATAAATATCTCTTGCGGTAAAGGAAAATTTTC
>Ga0076118_102_pt2 | contig 25965 bp, 37 predicted proteins | sample RifGroC2_FD_67675 | JGI IMG/M metagenome (GOLD analysis project Ga0076118, IMG submission 67675) | Parcubacteria bacterium GW2011_GWC2_38_7 | reverse complement strand
TTGAACTAAATGATGGAAGGTTCTTTTTTTTATCCATAATTTTTTATTCTAACTCCACTTCCCATTTTACAAGTGTTCAAATTCAAATGCGAATCCACGGCGAAAACAAAGGATGGAGGAATCCATGGACGCTCGTTATTTCTGGCGCGTGGGTATCTTTGCTGGTTATGGAATCATCGCTGCTGTGCTGTCGACCATCGGCTATAGCGTATCTTTGAATCACAACCTGAATGCCCAACCGGCTATCATGAAGTTCGGACTTTGTGGAATAATCGGTTACGGGATTCTTCTGGCGCTCGCGATTGTGGTGGGAATCAGGACGAGGAACAAGCAGTGGGGAGGGCTCACGACTTGCTTACGCTGGCTGGTTCATAGTCTGGTCATTGTGGCGGTACTCGTAAGCGGAGGCATCCTCGTCTACACTTTTCACTGTGAATCGCATCGGCTGTCGTGCTACGGAGTACATTTTCTCAACTTTGCTTTGTTCCTGCACATGGTGATCGGTTGGGCGAAGAATCGCAGGACCATCGTCATGATCGGCGGTTAGTGGAAGGTACGAGTTAGCGGTGAGAAAACAAACTGGAGGTGAGTCGATGGAGTCATGGAAGTGGGCAGGTTATGGGAATCTAGCAATGCTAGCAGGTTTAGGGGGTATCTTGCTCTCTGCTCTTACGGGTATTGGGATTGTCGACCCCTGGACGAATCCGCTCGGTTGGCAGCTTGCGACGGCATGGAGACTCGGTTGCGCAAGCTACTTGTGCTTGTTCTTCTTGTCTTGCGCATTCCTGCGATGGGGACGAGAGGATACCTGGATGAGTCGTGCCATGCGTTCGTTGCTTCATGTGGCTATCGTATTGGGCACCACCCGAGCCTTCTGCATCGTGAGTGTGATCATCAACGGGTTCTTGTTTCTCCACTTCATCGCCGCAGTCATCTTCGACCGTCCGATTCGTACGGAACCTGAAGTCGGAGCTTACGGATAGCTCTGGCCCTGCAAATACAAAACGTCCCGCAGATCACTCTGTGGGGCGCTATTCTTTTATAAAGTAATTTGTATTTTTAGATTCTAATTGTTATGAGGCCAGCAAAAGAATAATGAAGATTCCAGCTGTGTTTAATGAATAAGAAAGGATGGCAAACTTTTTTGGAGAAATTTTTGTCACCCCAGCCAGAACACTGACGCCAAGTTCGTCTGGTAATGGAGAGGCGATTAAAATCATGCCAATTATAATAGCCAAATGTTTTTTTAACCAACGCGGGAGTATTTTAACAAAAGCAAGGATAATCTTTTCGTTGGATAAATATTTTATTTCTTTGCCAAAAGAAGTACGAATAAATCTAAAAATCAAAGCATCACCAACCAATGATCCTAGGCCTCCTAGTAGCCCGCATAATAAAATGTTTTGTTCTTTTGCTAGGAGTGCAAAAAAAGCAGTTGCTGGTCCCGCGGTAAAACCATAGGCATAAAAAATACCAGAAAAAAATGAACCAAAGTAACCTATTTTTGAGAGGAATGTTTCTATAGGAAAAATATTTGTTTTTGTAAAAATAATGTAAACCAAGATATAAATCAGGATTAGGTTTAAAAAACGTGGATACTTAAATTTAAATTTATTTTTTGTTTTCATTTTGTTTATCATTATATTTTTGCCAAGTACGTTTTTTATTAATTTCTTCTTTGGCCCGGAAGGCCTCTTCTAGGTCTATATCAAAGTAGTTGCAGATGTCGAGCAAGTAGACAAAGACGTCAGCAATTTCTAGCGCTAATTCTGGCTGTCTGGAATTTTCGTCGATTTTAATTGGCGTGTGTTTGCGTGCGGCCTTGGCCATCTCGCCAACTTCTTCCATCATTAACATAAAAAGTTCAGGGACAGTCTCTTTGTCAAAGCCACGGACTTTAATCATTTTGGCAATGTAATCTTGAAAGTCTTTAAGTTGCGGGTTTTCTTTAAGGCTGAGTTTGTCTGGCATAAAAAGTTTATTTGTTGATTAGAAGATCAAGGTCTATTTCTAAATTTTCCCAACGATTTTTTAAAAGATTTCTGGCATCTTCAATTCCTTTATTATAAATTGTTTCCCCAGAGACCTGCAAGACAAAATCAAGAATTTCGCCAGCCTTGATAAAACCAATTGACTCATCCTGTTTCTCTTTGTAAAAAGTTATGATTTCATCTATGCAAGTTTTTCTCTTTTTATCTGACAGGAAAGAGTCCCATTTTCGTTTAATTTTTGTCATATTTTTTGGATCGTTTGTGCAGATGACGATAAATATACAGGCCAATCAGAATTAAAAGAATGACAACGATGACTTCATCGATCGTTTTGCTGTATTCCATAACTAACTGCCAGTTTTGTCTTAATCTAAATCCCACATAAGCCAAAAAAGTATTCCAAAGTCCTGCGCCAACTATCGTCAAAATAGAAAATTTCCAGAGATTCATTTTGGCCATGCCGGCGGGGAGGGAAATTAAGTGACGAATAACGGGGATAAAGCGACAAATAAAGATTGTAATTGAACCTCGTTTTTGGAAAAAGCGATTAGTAGCCTCAAACTCTTCCTGATCAAGCAAAAAGTATTTTCCAAACTTATCAATAAATGGTTTTCCACCATAATATCCAATGTAGTAGGAGATTAAAGATCCGACGATACTTCCTAGCGTACTAATTAAAATCACCCCAAAGAAAGAAAATTTTCCTTCGGCAATTAAAAATCCAGCAAAGGGCATAATCGCTTCGCTGGGTATGGGGAAGATCATGCTTTCTAAAATCATGCCAATAAAAACAGTGATGTAGCCTGTGCTATCAATGAATTTTGTGATGTAAGTTGCGAGGAATAAAGTGAAGCCCATAGTTTTTTATTGTTCCTTGATGTACTCGCTAAGGACTACAGTTGTTCTGCCTTCTTGCCCAGGAGAAACGATGACACTCAAAATGCGATTGTCTTTTTCTGCATTAATTGTTTGCATGCCACCAAAGTCTCCAGAAGTAACAATCTTCCAGCCATCGTCAGTAACTTTTTGCTTGTAAAGTTCAAACATTTCGGCTGGAGTTTCTTTTACTTCTAACGAAAGAGTATAAGATTTTTCTGTGGTCATGGCAGAGAGGAGATTGTTGTCTGGTAAAAAAAACATCGTTGGGAAAATTGGCTGGGAGAGAAACATTGCTCCCAGTTTCTAGGTTCATACCTTCAACATTTATTTTGATGTTGCCGTCATCAGTATTAACAGTAGCTTGTTCGCCAGTGGATTTTTCAATCAAATTTTCTGTCACGCGGTCAGAAAGAGATTTGCCACAACCACTTAAACCTAAAACTCCGATAGCGAGGACGATAGAGAGGACGAGCAGTTTTTTGTTCATAATAGTTTATTATATTTTTCAATTATAAAATAGATTTTAACTTTTTTTGAGCAGTCTTAAAAAACTTTTCAACTTATTTGTGATTATCTGGGTCAAAAAGTTTTATAAACTCACTTACATTGTTGTACAATTTTTCTTTTAAAGCTTCTTCTTTAGTAAAAAACTTTAGTTGGACACATTCATCGGAAGGAGTGAAATTTAAATTTTTGACTTTAATTTCGTAAATTAAATTACAAACCCAAAATGTTTGGGGTTTATTTAAGTTGTTTGTGGATATTGTCATTTTCTTGTTTTTCTCTTGTAGTTAAATAAGCAACTGGAATTAAACCAGCCAGTGCCCCCAAAAAAAGTGCCAAAAAACCAGACAACAAAGCAACTAATATATATTTAAAATTACCGAGTAATTTTTTTGCTTTCAAAATAAAAAAACTGAGGATTAATGTGACTGTTATTGCAATAATATTGCCGAGCTTTAGACTAATTTGGGCTATAAGATTTGTATCATTTAAAACTACGGCAAGAATTCCACCTAAAAGCCCAGCACAAAGTAAAAGCAATAATAAGTAGGCCAGGTAAAAACCAATTGCTTGCTTGGCGGTGCGTTTGAATCCAAGTTTTGTTAAATTTTTAAACATACTTTTTGAGGTTAAAGCTATTTTGTAAAAATTACTTTTTTGTAGTCAAGAAATATCAAATTTAGGTTTTACTTTGATTTATCACTACCTCAATGTCAGGACCGAGCTCTCTTTGTAGCTCTTCTGTCATGGCTTGTTTAAACCGTTCCAGGTATGTTTTGTTATACGGGCCATATGCTCCGCTACGCCCCTCAAATGTTACCTGTAAGGGTTTACCTTCAGTCTTAACAATCTCTATTTGCCCACCGGAACATAATGCACTGGGAACATTACCAATGCTCTTAGCAAGTTGTTTGTGCTCAAGAAAAGTGTGCGTGTTACTCCAGGCTATCGTTGCGTGGTCGTCCCCGTCTCTAAGGGCAATAATAAATTTATTTGGTATGACATATGATGCCATACTTTCATCTCTCTCTCTGAGGTAACCTAATGGTGCAATTTGCGGTGGGGCATCAAAGCTATTTGCGAGTCGTTGCATGGTCTCTGTAACTATAGTACGAGATTCTGGCGGGAGAGCGGCTTGGTCTAGTTCTGGGATTGCGGTGAGAATTGTTTCTTTGTTGTGTATGAATTTTAAAATTCGCGAAGCATCGTCTATAGTAATGACATGCATCAGTACGTCTGTAAGAACTTCATCTGGTTCGTCTTTAAGATTGCTTTCTAGACCATCAATGTCAATCGCTCCGCCTTCTAGAAGGCGGTAGAATGTTTCTCTTTCCTTCTCTAGTAGTTTAGAGGCGACTTCTTTCTTTAAATAATTATATCCGCCATAAGGGCCCATCAATTCTTTTCCCTCGTCACTAGAATTGTAAGGGAGCCATGTAGCCAGGTCCTCAAAAAGACGTGTTTTAGTAGACATATCTCTTGTTGTTGAAACAAGCGTTACTGCTTTGTCTAGTGTGTTGTTTTGTTTTAAATCTTGGTATATCTTTTCTCTAATTTCGATATCCTCAAGTGAGTAGAGAATGTGTTTGCTATTAGAAAATCTTTGATCAAGAAGGACACAAACAATTGCATCAGAATTATCTTTTGGTATTTCGTCCATTATGCTTTTTTGGCGTAGTTCAGAATATTCATCTTTGGCATAGACGCTGGCCAGTGCATCCAAAATTGCCTTTGGGCGTTCTTCTCCGCGTATGTCTGCGATATCTAGTCTTTGACGTAATACTTCAGTCAAATTACGTCGTTCATCATAGGCATTGGCTTGCTTTGCCTCTGCAAGTTTTTGAAGAAGCTCTTCTGTGCTACGCCCGTCAGCCGTCATTGCTTCTTCTAATTTGTCAGAAGCAGAACTTTGAAGTAGTGCTATTGTTTGAACCGTGTCCATGTTTTCTGGTGCTTTTTCTGTTGCTGGATCTTCGAATGCATTTGGCATATTTTTTCTATTATGTTACGTGATGAATTAAGATTTTAGGCTTTCTTGAAATCTTTTCTTCCAATAACAAGCAAAATTAAAATTGTTGCTGATAATGCTAGTCCATACCATCTTGTTGTTCCAACTTGCGATAAAGTGAGACCATGCATGCCTAATGCAAGAATTACTAAGATGAGACCGAGGATGTATGACCAACGTTTTGCTTTAATTAAGAACCAGCCGACCAGAAAATTTAATACGGCTGAAATAATAGTGATGATTTGAGTTAATTGATTTACAACGCCACGTAAACTTTCTGGGTCGGTGGAGGTGCTTGAAACCGTTAAGTTTGTCACGGCAACAACCAAATTTAACAAACCTCCTACTAGAAAAAAGAAGGCAGCAATTTTGACTGGTGTAGAAATTTTTTTGTTCATGTGTGTAGATTTTATAACTGGTTTATATGTAAAAACACCTCGTATAATACCCCCGAGATTAGTATGCTAAGCTAAGGGATGAGCCACTATTATCAATAATAATATTTTACCATAAAATTGCTGTATTTGAAACATTTTTGTGGGGGGAAAAAGATCGATTTTAAAAGCTGATAAGGACAAAAAAAGAACCGTTTTGCGGTTCTTTTTAAGAGAGCTAGATTTTGTTTAAACTTGATTACTTTTGAGTACAGAAGATATTGTCTCCGTAAGTTGTTTGGTCATTGTTAACGACTATTTTTTGTTGGCCTTTAAATAGTTTGCTTATATGATCAACAATGTTTTTGCCATCGCTAGTTTTGCAGTATAGGCGGGCAGTGGGGTCGTATGATTCTTTGAGTTTTGTGTTGGCATCAACAACCTCTTGATCAATTTCTGCCCTGGTTTTGCCTTCTTCGGCCATTAGTCTTTGGATAGCCGTTTCGTTAGCAGCTCCTTGAAAGAGAATTACCCCGTATGTAAAGTTACATTGTCTAGCATCAATTCCAGTAATCTCGTACTCAGTGCTGGCGATAGTTGTTATACCAGGGGCTTCTTCGGATTCTGTTTTGTTGATATCGAGGTATTTTGTTTTTAGGCAGGTGTTGGCTCTTTGTGTAAAGCAAGTGAAGTCACTGCCACAGTTAACCATAGTTGTGGCTGGAGCTGTTTCTTTTGCATCAGAAGGGGTTTCTTTTTCTGTTGGTTCAGCTGGAGTTTTTTTAAGCGCTGTGTCATTTGTGGGGGTTGGTCCGTTGTTGATGTTAATAGTGCAACCAGTTCCTAGCAGGAGAACGACGAGAAGCATTCCTCCAACGGCGAAGAGTTTTTTGTTCATAGTGTTAATTAATGAATAATTTTGATTTGAATGTTATTAGCTTCTATTTTCTTGTTAGGCGATAAATTTGGCTACACAATTAGTGCAATTGAAACTCTTCTAGGTCAATCAGCGGATAACAGGTTCCGCCGTCATTGCTACATATTTCTTTTAAAGTTCCTTTAGCAGAGATGTTCTTATTTAAAACATTTGGTAGGTCATTGTGTTGGAGGTAGATCTTTTCGATGGCCGAAGATTTAACGTCCGCGTGTATGCGATGTTGCGATAGCAATATGGGTGGAGCGAAGCGGAACCGCATACACGCTGTTAAGTGATGTAATTTTTAGTGACTTCATTATTAAAGAAAAGGGGCAAAAATTTTATCGGTACAGAATGCCGAGCTTTTTTAGCAATTTGTCGTTTTCTAAAAGATCGACTGTGTTGGACAATTGATTCACGGAGCCGATGTCAGCAGAAATCTTTTTGACGGCCGAATCTTTGATTTTCTTTTTGAGTTCATTTGCAAAAACATCTCCGTGAATCACTAAATACGGTCTGTCGTGAAAGCTCGAAACATCGGTTGCAAGTGGTTTGGTGATTTTTAGATTATTATGCATTTGAGCAATGATTTTGTAGGCTTGGGAAAGATATTTTTCACGCTCTTTCCAGTTTTTAGCGGTAAGCACTTTTTCTAAAATTGGTGATAGTTTTTTAGAACATATTAAGCGTGAAAAAGCCGTACCAAACCACTTGCTGTATGTGGCATATTCTTTCTCCATTAAGAAACAGAGTTTCATGATTGATTGCACGAGTCGAGCGGCAATAATTTTTGATCCTATTTCATCGCCAACATCTCCTGTGCGACCGACGAAAGGCTCTTCTTGACTTATTTTCATCCATTCAGATGCCAGCATGTATAGCCAAACATCTTTGGGAAAGTAGTGTAATTTTTCCTGAAAAGCCTTTAAGCCAAGTTGGTCATAAAAAATTTTGCCGCTTCGTATGGTTCGGAGTTTTTGTTCGGAAAGCGTTAGCCAGTCAGAAGCAATTAGATCATCATTGGGGTTAATCGATAAGTAACTTTTGAAAAAAGATTCAATGGTGTGAATTTCCACTCGGTGGTTTATCAGTTGTCCTGCTTTTGCTTCAGATAATAGTTGCACGCCAATTTCATTAGGATTGCCAAAATGAGTAGAAAATCCGAGGAATGATGTAGGTAATTTTTTACTAAGAAACGCAGAAATGACTTTTTTCTTGCTAAAATCTTTTGGTGCCAAAAAAAGCAGGACACGTGGACCCCAATGATGATCGGTCGAACGCTCAGTATCAAAACCAAGAACCTCCGAACCAGAACCTATGAGTGCCGCCGAGTATTTCAAATTATGAAACTCTGTTTCGATTAGAGCTTTCACGACTTCTTTGTAAAAAAGCTCACAAAGTTGTAATCCTGGAATAAATTTCGCCATAAGTATTACTTAAAATTTTTGCCCCTTATAAATATTGTCACTAAAAATTATTTCACTTAACGTCCGCGTATATCTGATGTCATGCGTAGCGGAATATAGGTGAATCCGCCTTGGGCGGAGGAGCCAGATATACGCTGTTGTACGATGTTTTACTTAATACCTTCTGGGTGCTCCATTTCTTCTTCTTGCAGACCTTCAATTTCACTTAACATTGATTCTAACTCACTTGCGGTTACGTTATCTGCAGGAGTACCGTCGGGATCTGAAGTGTTGGCTGTTTCAACAGTGCCATCTTCCCATAATGTATAATCAAGCCCATTTTCAAAGCTATGGAGATTAATCGTTCCTGCTGGACTTGAGATTGCAAAGAAACGTTTTTCTCCAGATTCATCTTTGAAGATTAGATCTTTACCGCCCATTTTTTGCTTGAGCGCCTCAAAGGCCATTTTCACCACCTCGCCAACTTCTTGTTGAGAGGGTTGTTCTCGATTGTTGGTCATAGATTTATGCTTATTAATAACGTTTGCGTGTATGAGATGTTGCGTCAGCAATATGGGTGAAGTGTAGCGGAACCGCATACACGCTGTTGTACGAAGTATGACGCAGACACTCAAAATTTCTTTTTCTTTGCTTTTATTACTATGTTTTTTCTCGAACTCCAGTGATCTTCAACCTCAAACCCACTTTCTTCAAGCAGATGAGCAAGCTCCTCTGGTTTACTGAAATGAGTTTTGTGCCCCTTAAACTTTGAAGGCCAAGACATGGGATTCCATGATTTGTGCTCTTTTTCTCTTGGGACTGCGATTACCGCAATTCCTTCCCCTGATAAAATGCGACTGATTTCTTTAAGTAAAAGAGCTGGGTCATCGAAATGCTCCAAAACATGCGACGTCACTACTTTGTCGAATGCACCAGATTCATATCCTGTTTGTGTACCATCTTTTTCAACGACCGTAGCGCCTGACTGTTCAGCACGCCTTCTCGCAGCACTTGAGATATTTTGGTCTAAAGCAGTATAGTTTGGCCCGACGCCTTTTTGCTCATGATTTTGTTGTAGCAGATAACCTGTGTTGCATCCGATCTCCAAAATTTTATCATTTTGTTGTGCATCCAAAAAGTCAATGATAGCCCCCGTCTCTTTTCTACGAGTTAATCGTTGCATTAACTCAATTGTATAGGGCCAAACGTTCAGGGTATCTCTTACCTTGTCCCATGTTGTGCGAGAAATTTGTTGAAGTGGTTCTTCTTGTGGCTTTTGAGGAGCATGTTTTGGAGCTTCTTCGGCTAATTTACTTCTGATTTGTTCGATAGCCGCTTGCTCATCTGCTCGATGTGTTTCTCTATCTTTTGGTCTTTCAGACGGAACTTCTTGCTCGTGGGTTTGAGGTCGAGTTTCTGGCACTTCTATGCTTCCTTGGTCAGGCGTTTGTGGTTGTGGTTGTTCTTTTTCGTCCATATGTATAATTTAATAAAAGAAATTTTGAGTGTCGAGTAATATTTCGTACAACGTCCGCGCATATCTGATGTTTGACAGCGGTATAATATGCCCGAAGGGCGACCGCTGGCAAATATGGGTGAGGCCGCAGCCGAACCAGATATGCGCTGTTAGCCGATGTAATTATTGAAAATTCATTCCTTATTTGAAATTTTTATTTCCCTGTCGGTAAAATCCAAAACCTTAAAATTATTTTTTTGTAGGTATTCATCTGTAACATCGTAAAGCACGGGTGCAAAGTTAGTGGTAATTTTTTCGATTTTTTTCACCTTTCCATCAACCTTTGTTTCTTTATAAATATTATTATATCTAAAATACTTTTTCCCTCGTTTGATAAAAAAATGATTTTTTTCAAATACATGGAATTTCTCGGATATTGGGCGAGGAGATAATATTTGTCCTTTCAAATGATTATCGGTAAGCCATATTTTTAATTGCAATGGATATGTTGAAATGTTTTTTACTTTTAGATCGATGAAATTGTATAAAATTGTTGCACCTCCGCCAAACGGCAAAGTTCGGCCGGAATCAGGAAAGACATCCATAGAATGATGAAACCTCTCTACTGTTTCAATAGGTGCATGCAAGAAAATCCAGTAGAGAAAGTTGGACAGTTGACATAGTCCGCCACCAATTCCTTCGATGACTTTGCCGTTTGAAAGTAGCATTCCATCAACATATCCATTTTCATATTTTGGCTTACCGATAATCTTCCAAAGCGAAAAAACATGATTAGGTTTTATAACTATTCCGTTCAGTAGCTGAACTGCCTGTTTTAGGTTTACTATCTTCTGTTCTTGTAGCTTTGGATTACTATCTCCGAGCCTACGTCTTAATATCGACTGATGTCTTGCTACCACACAATCAAAAAAATCATTTTTTCTTTCATGTTTGATTCTAAAATCGAAAAAATTTTGTACATCTCTTACTTTATGACGCAAAAAGATAATTGGCTTTTTTAGAAATGGATATTTTCTGGAAAGAGCAATTCTTTTTGGATTTTCGTAGTTGTAGATACGCTCGGCGATTTCTTTTTTTATTTTCATCTTAGTTACTTATTTGTTCAGGAAGGGAAATAAAAATTTCATTTCAATAGAGAATTTTCAAGAATTATTTCAGCTAACTGGTTATTATACGAAAACATTTCGTATAATACCCCTAGATTAGCATGATATGCGAAATGATGTTACGATTTTACTAGTAGATAACATCATTAATATCTTAGCACAAAAAACAGTTATGTTAAACAATTTAGAAGTTATAGAGAATCGGTTAAAATTGCGTAATTACAGTACAAAAACAATTAAAAGCTATTTGGCTTGCTTAAAAGAATTTTCAACATCAACAAATTTATTGCCGGAGCAGATAAGCGATCACAATATTGAATTGTATTTATTGGAAAAACAGCGACGAGGAGCTTGCTCTCAAACAATTAATGTTCATTTAAACGCTATCAAGTTTTATTTTAGGGAATTGTATACTCGCGAGATTAATTTTAAATATGCTAAGCGTTCTAAAAAGTTACCGGTCGTTTTGGCTAGAGAAGAGATTCAACTGATTTTAAATAATACGACTAATCAAAAGCATAAGCTCCTTTTGGCTTTGAGTTATGGCGCGGGGTTGAGGGTGAGTGAGGGGATCAATTTAAAAGTTCAAGATATTGATTTTGCGCGTGGGCTTATTACTCTCCGCGAGGCAAAAGGGAAGAAAGATAGACAAACATTGTTGCCAGAAAAATTGTTAGAAGAGCTTCAGAAACTAATTGCAGGCAAGAACGGTCAAAATTATGTTTTTGAAAGTGAGCGAGGCGGTAAATTAACCACAAGGACAGCTCAGAAGATATTTGAGCATGGTTTGTTAAAAGCAAAAGTAACAAAGACGGCAACTTTTCACAGTTTAAGACACAGTTTTGCTACTCATTTGCTAGAAAATGGCACAGATATTCGTTATGTACAAACATTACTTGGACATGCTAATATAAGGACAACGCAACTATATACAAATGTTTCGTCGAATATGATTCGAGGAATTCAAAGCCCACTATGAAGCCCAAAATTATCATCATCCAAGGCCCCACAGCCAGCGGGAAGTCTGCCATCGCCATTAAACTAGCCAAAGAGTTTAATGGTTTTTTGATTTCGGCTGATTCGCGCATGATTTATAAAGGAATGGACATTGGTACCAACAAAGATAAAGGAAAGTGGCTTGCGAACACATATATTGTTCAAGGCGTAGAAGAAAAGATGATAGATGTTGTTCAACCCGACCAAGAGTTCACAGTTGACGATTGGGTTACGCAAGTTAAAAAGATTATTAAGGAAGATAAACGCTTGACGATTATCGTTGGTGGGACTGGGTTTTATACTCAAGCTTTGACTAATAACTTTAAACTTCCAGTTGGCAAAAACATAGAACTGAGAGCAGAAATCGTTCAAGAATTAGCAGAAAAGGGAATAGCGTTCATTGTAAAAAAAATAAAAGTAATAGATCCAGAGATAGAATCAAAAATAGATATCCAAAACCCTCGCCGAGTAATTCGCGCGGCGGAAGTTTGTTTCCAAACCAAAAAACCACTGGAGCGTAAAGTCGGAAAACCATTATTCGATGCACTCCAAATTGGCATCAACTTTGACCGAGAAAAGCTTTACGAAAAGATTAATAAACGAGTTGATGAGATGATTAAGGAAGGCTTAGTTCAAGAAGTTGAAGGATTGATGAAGAAAGGCTATTCGGAATCGCTGACGGCTATGACGGGAATTGGTTATCGGCAGATCGTTCAATATTTAACAGGGAAGATTAGTTCTATCGATGCAGTGGAACTGATCAAGCGTGATACTCGTCGCTATGCAAAAAGACAGATTACTTGGTTAAAAAGAGATAAGAGTATAAATTGGGTCGATACATATAAAGAAGCGCAAAATTTGCTAAAGAAATTCGTCTAAAATTAGATGAATTTCTTTGTTTTTGATTGACAAGCAGAACTTGAGGTGCTATTCTATAAAGTTCGGAAGTGCAAAACAACAACTTTGAGGTGCGTCATGATGCGTCAACTTTTCGTTCTGGTGCTGGTTCTGGGTAGCCTAGTGAGCTGCAACCTGCCGTGTTCGTACGATGACGAGTGTGGTCGTGGGCACTATTGCGAGGTCGACAGCGTCTGCTACTTGATCCCGTACGGCCATTCCGGCGCCTGGAGCATCTGTAGCTCCAGTACGGACGAGTGCTCGCCGGGTTACGAGTGCAACCCCCGCGATGGCTATTGCTACCGCTACGGTCACGTGCAGTACCATCCGGACGATCACTACTATGATTCGGGTTGCTACACGGATCGTGATTGCAACGACGGCTACTACTGTGACTACGCCGGCGACTGCAAGGCCTACAGCGATGGTGGCTGTCGTAGCGATAGCGACTGCTACGACAACGAGTTCTGCGAAATGGATGGATACTGCTACCAGTACATTCCGTGCCACTACGACTCGGATTGTCCGTCCGACTCCTATTGCGCCGACGACGGCATCTGCTACTACAAAGAGTAGCGTGAACGTTTTAACAAAAGGCCCCCAGCTCGCAGGAGTTGGGGGTCTCTTTATTCTTTAAAATTATTCGAGTTCTTGTTCAAGTTCTGCATTGCATATTTCACAGAGAGAGCGATTTTTTCCATGTTCACATTCATTTGCCTCAGCCTCTTCTTCTCGTTCTTCTGCTGACAAGGGAGGCAATGTCTTTGATTGTTCTTCTAGGCAGAAGCCACAAAGACCAATATTACCATGTTTACATTTAGGCATGTCTTTTGTAGCGCAAAAACCACAAAACCCAACATTCCCGTGCTCGCATTTTTTATCGGCTGTGACTTTAGGAAATTCTTCAAATGGCATAAAGTAAATAGATTAATTAAGTTGTGCTATTTTTGTAAATATTCTTGCAATAATTTCTCCGTATCCTGCGGATTTGCTTTGCCTTTAGTCTCCCGCATAATCAGACCTAAGAAATATTTGATGACAACAGTTTTTCCTGATTTATATTCCGCAACTTGGTCAGGAAATTCTGCTAAAGTTTTTTCTATGATAGTTCCAATTTCTTCTGATCCACTCATCTGAGTCAAATCCATTTCTTCCATTAAGTGTGATGGGTCAGCGCCAGTCTCGACCATTCTTTTTAAAATTGCCTGAGCAGCCGCGCTATTAATTTTACTTTCATAAATCAAACAAATAAATTCAGCAAAATTTTCAGCAGTTATTTTGCTCGCCGAGAAGGAGATGTTTTGTTCCGAGAGGGCAGGCAAGTATTTGTTAATCAACCAATTAGAAACCATCTTCATTAATTGGCGTTTATTTTTTTCCCAAACTTCTTCTTTGTTCCCACTGACAGTATCAATTGTTTCTAACCAATCTTTAAGTTCAGAAATAACTTTCTCGGTAAAACTGGCTAACTTTTTTGAATCAGTTAAAATTTTTGCTTCTTCGCCGGTAAATTCGTACATGTCCACAAAACGACGGCGCTTGTCTTGAGGCATTTCTGGAATTTCTGTTTTAATCGCCAGGATTTCTTCTTCGGTAATATTAAGTGGGGGTAAATCTGGCTCAGGGAAATATCGATAATCACTTTCGCCTTCTTTTACGCGTTGGCTGATTGTCGTCTGAGTTGCTTCGTCCCAACCTCTAGTTTCTTCTTTTGTCGGAGGAGTTCCGGCATGCCAAAGCAAAGTTTGTCTTTCGACTTCATAAGCAAGTGCGCGTTCGAGAGCTCGAAACGAGTTAATATTTTTGAGTTCTGTTTTTGGATAAAGTTTTTTGTCGCCTTCTGGTCTCAGCGAAATGTTGCCGTCGCAACGGAGTTGGCCTTTTTCCATGTCAGCGTCTGAGATATTCAAGTGGCGCATGATCAATTGTATTTCTTGACCAAAAGTTTTAGCTTCTTGTGGACTCGATAAATGTGGATGCGTGACAATTTCAATGAGTGGCGCACCACCACGATTGTAGTCAATCAAAGTTCCGTCGCTCACATGAGTTGATTTGGCGGCATCTTCTTCCATGTGCAAACGGACTATGCCGATGCGTTTGAGTTGAGTTTCATCAGTAAGTGATCCTGCGAGTCCATCTCTGTTTTGCCAGTTGATGACAAGCGAGCCGTCAACTGCGATTGGTTTATCGTATTGAGATATTTGATAACCTTTGGGCAAATCTGGATAAAAATAATTTTTTCTATCAAACTTAGTAAATTGAGTAATGCTACAATTTAAAGCCAACCCAGCCTTCATGGCCATGTGGACTGCTTCTTCGTTGATGGTTGGTAAAACTCCAGGGTGTCCCAAACAAATAGGGCAGATGTTGACGTTTGGATCCTTGGCTTCTATTTCATTAGAACAAGCGCAAAACATTTTGGTTTTGGTCTTGAGTTGGACGTGGAATTCTAGCCCGATTATGGTTTCGAGTTTCATAAAATAATGATTATTCTGGCTTTATTTTAGCATTATTTGAAGAAAAAAGGAAGTAAAATTATTTAGTTTATGTAGTTTGTTTATGTCATTTTTGAATAAAATATCACAGTACGAAATAATGAATCGCGCAGGATTCGCGCAAGATTCGCGCAAAGAAATTACAGTTTTTTATAATGTCATAAAGCTATACTTTTACAAAAAATCCCGCTGAGTTGCGGGATGATGTCGTTATAATGATTGGAATAAGGGATAGTCTTATTCTAAAAAGTTGGTAGATATTAGAATAAGGCAAACATTCTGAAAATTATTTAATAAGTGGATGTTTTAACTATGTCCAATTACATCCAATAAATAACAGCATATTAAGGGGGGATGGAGATGGAGAGAAATTGATTTGCACAAGATTCGCGCAAGATATTCTGATTTCTATCTTTTAATCTTTTTGTTAAGATAATCGTGAAAAACGGTTGTTAATGTGCTTGTTTTCACGGTTATACTGGTTAAATTTTTATTATATTATGGTTTCGAGTTTCATAATATAGTTATTATTCTGGCTTTGCAGTTGCTTGTTTATTTTTCGATTTGTACTTTAATAAGATAAGTACTTTCCATTTTTGTCAGAATTTCAATTATTTCACTTGCTAATTTTTGTCTATTTTCTTTTTTTGTTTTTTCGTTTGGGATGAGGGTGTCGTTATCTCCATTATAGTTTTTAATTCTTATTGTTAGGTTGTTTGGATATTCGAGGTCTATTTTTTTGTATTCAGATTTAGTTTTGGCGATAATGCTACAAAAAACTATGATTTCTTTGTGTAACTCTTCAAAATCTTCATTTTTTTCTCGTACATTTTTGACTTGTAATAAATAATTATTTATTTTGTTTAATATCTTTTTTGTATCTTGGCCCATATTTAAGAGGTTAAACATTCAAATTTTATGTTTTTGAAATTAATACTGTGAATATAAATTGTAGATCCAAGTGAACAGCATTATATTACCAGCAACAAAAGTTAGTAATCCGTATATTGCTGTGAATAAGAATGCCCATTTGTCGATTCCTTCTGAAACATCGTCTGTTGACAGGTAGACAGAAAAAGCAATACTTAGAAATCCGATAATAATTAGCAAAAGCGATTCGATTCCGTTCATATAATTGTGGAATAAATTACCATGGTAATAAAGTAATTTAATTATAATTCTTTAATAAGATATGGGAATACACAGTTTACTTCAGTTTCATTAATTCTCCCCGTAAGTTGTTGGTGCATGTGTCCATGAAAGTGATATTTTGGTTTTACTCTATCAATATAGTCGCGAAAAGTTTGTAGACCTCTGCGACCTAATATGTGAGGCATGTCTAATGTCCCTATAGAGGGGAAGTGGGTTAAAAGTACATCGGCGCCTTCAAGCATTTCCATCTTTTTGAGTTCATTTCTTAAGGCTTCAGAATTTTCACCTTTCCAGTAGGGAGTATTATTTTCTGCAAAGATATAACTAAGATCGCCACAGAAGCCAGTAAATCGTATGCCTTTGTATGTAAATATATTGAGATGAATTTTTGTTGCACCAATTTTTTCTATAGGGTCGCTCAGGTTGTGGTTCATGTGTGTATCAAAGTCATGGTTGCCTGTAACCCCTATAATAGGAATGTTTATGTCTTTTAACTCTTTAATCCATTCATAAAAAAGATCTCCGAGAAGAATTACAATATCACAATTTTCTGTGAGTTTCAATAATGGTTCCTCTGGTTTCTTGTCTGAAATAAAGAGTGCTCGCATATAGAGGAATTAACGTTTTTTAATAGTCAGTTATTAAATGTTTTGATTATTCCTTCATAATGTCTGGCATCCAGAAGCTTATAGGTATTGAACCATATATAAATACTTGGGCATTGCTTTTTGGTGGTAATTTCAAGTTGTTACCCGTACTAAATTGATTCTCACTTTGAAGTTTATCGAAGGTGCCTTTTTTATAAAGCATCACAAACATTTTTGGTAAGGGAGTCATCCCTATGAAAGTTAAATATAAAAATGAAATTATTTTGGCTATCAGATTGTTATAATGTTTTGTAGTCCAGTAAATTTGCACCTCTTCCTTCTCGGGGTTAAAATTAATTTCCTTAAAAACATGCCATAGGTTTGCAAAGTCTATTTTGTGTGTTATAAACCCAGTTATTTTTGTAGCTGTCCTGCAAGTTATTTCAATAGCTGCATATGGTGCTAATGTGTTAGACGAAGTAACTATCCCATCTTTAACAAAGTTTCCATCTAATGGTGTAAAAGTTGTAACTAAACAAAGATCACCATCTATCAAGCTCCATTCCTTGTCTTTTAGTAAAATAATTTCTTCTTGTTTATTGTTATCCATATTGAATAATTAATCGAAATTAATGCCACTTTCTAAGTGGTAGTTTTTAAATCTTTTTCCGTTTATATCATATAAACACAAGAATCTTTTTCCGCTGGAGAATGAGTATATACCATATCCTTTTGGTGGGGTGCCTGCTAAGGCAAAAAAATAACAATTGGCATTTTTATCTTTTTGTGCCTTCCAGATTACTAAGTCCCTGTCAATATCTGAACAATGTTTTATTAATATCTTTTTTATTTCCTCTAATGTTGTTCGCTCTGGTTTTAATGTGTCCATAAGTTTTATTTTTTAGTGTCGATTGGTTTACTTTAAAGACTTTTACTTTGATGTGGAAAGTGTTTTTGTGCTGGGATGGTTAAAAAACACGTTTATTATTCGCCTTTTTCTCCGCATATTGGGCACGGCTCGTTTGATCTTGTTATGTCGGTTTTGTGTAGGGTGATACAGTGAGCTACTTTACCAATAGCACGGGCTAATCTCCTGTCGTTTGTGACTAGACCACCAACTGTTATATCCTTTTTGAAGTCTACACACATAAATATGTTGGCGTTTTGGAAAAATGGTATCCCTATGAGATTGTTAGTACCGTTAATAACTGTTATGTCGTAATTATATAAGATCATCTTTCCAAAGCGAAGATTTACTTTCCTTTTTTGTCCCATAATAGAACTTGAACCACCTCCGATGCTTATATTTATTTCCTCTATTGGTTCTGAACAAACAGCGTTGGCTAATTCTTCTGTCATTACTAAGCCAAATGATGATCCTGTGTCTATGAAGGCATCAAAAGGGTAATAACCGTGTTTGTCGAAGATTTCTCCTGTTAAAATCAACTTTCCGTTCTTGTCAATTATTAATTTCCCAGATTCTTGCTTCATGATTATTAAAGTTGATTTTGTTTCTTAAACTTATTCTTACAATGCCTGCAAAGAGCCACATACTGACTATCCCCAACAAGAATCTTTCCTTCAAGTTGTTCTCTCGCATTCTTATCTAACCAACTTTTATTAGCAGTTTGACTCCCGCATTCTACGCAAACAGCTAATTCTTTGGTCACGAACTCAGCTTCCACCATCAAAGCAGGCACTGGACCAAAGCCTTCATCATCAAAGGTTTGATCAAGTCCGACAACAATTACTCGAAGCTTATAATCCTCAGCTAATTTTTTACAAACTTGAACTAAAGAAAAGTGACAGAAGTGAGCTTCTTCGATTACCACTGTTGTGATTGGTCTATTCTGACTTTCGAGATATTGAAGTATGGCGCTCGGTTGATCTTTAGGGAATTCAATCGCGCTAAATATTTTACCGTTGCGACTAACTAGTTTACCGGAAGTATTGATGCTGGTGTTGGATTCGGACAAAGTTATTTCGCGACTGGATTCTTGCGGAACAAAGATTAAGATTTCGCGGTTTTTAGAGATCAATTCTTTAGTGATTCTCTTGGCCGCCTCGGTGCTTTTGCCAGAGAACATGCATCCGCAAATAACTTCTATCCAACCATCTTTATTTTCTGTTGTCGAAATTTGTTTTGGTTGTATCAACTGTTCAACTTCTTGCCAAACAGCGCGCTGAATTTCTTCTCGAGACATAATTTGTCCATTGTGCGTGCATTCTATCAATTTAAAATTAGGATATTTTGCAATTTCTAAATAAGTTTGTTCGGCGTGGATTAAGTGTTCTAGATTTTCTTCGTGGATGTCTTTAGTTTTACCAACCCAATCTTCGCGTTGACGTTGTTGCGCTAATTGTTGCGCGATTTTAGAATCAACATGCAGGATAATACTTAAATTAGGTTGGGGAATGCCAAATAAATTATATTCAAGATCATAAAGCCAATCGAAAAACTCTTTGCGTTTTTCCGGATCAGGAATCTTGGCGCCTTGATGTCCCATATTGGCCGAGACATAACGGTTGCTGACAACTATTTTTCCTTCTTGTAACCATTGACGAATTTTGAAGCTGGCATCGTATCTGTCACAAGCATAAAAAATGGAAGAAATCTTGGGATTAACTTCGTCGGCGGAGCCATATTTACCGCTTAAATATTCTTCGACTAAACCAGCTGACTTGGTATTGTATTGAGGGAAGTCAGCAATCTCTACTGCATAACCACGAGCTTTTAAGGTTTCAATTAAAAAATTAAACTGAGTCGTTTTGCCAGACCCGTCTGTGCCATCAATAACGATAAATTTCCCAGTAAAGTTTTCCATAGAGATTATTGATTGATAAAACCCTTCGTAAAAGGAGCCTCCTTGTTTATTAAGGAAAAGATTTTTTCTTTAAGCGGTCCATTGATTTTGTTCAGTTCTGCTAAACCTTGCAAATCCAGTTCCATCAGTACGGATTGTTTGAGCATTATTGGCAAAATATAGTTGTTTTGGTTTTCTGTGTAAAAGGCTTTAACTTCGTCTATGAGAGCCAAAATTTGACTGTATTGTGGGGCAGAACTGACTTCTTCGGGTAGCTCTATTTTAGCTGGAAAACAGGGTCTTTTGACTAGCATCTTTATCTTATTGCATTTTACTAGAGCTAGCAAGTCCATGGGAGAGGCGCTGGCTCTGATGGTGCAAAAAGGATGATTATAGATAATTTTGGGTAATTTTTGCAAAGGTGATTTTTGGAAAATTTGTTCGATAAATTTTTCTTTTTGTTCCATGGTCATGAGGTCAATCTTACTGGCAATCTTTTCGATCGACTCTATATTGGCTTGGAAGAGATAGTAAAAGATTAATTTATTTTCCATGGAATGATCAATGTCTATTAAGCAGAGTTCAGTTTCAACGGTCGTGGTTGAACTGTTTCCAAAACTAGAAGGAAGATACTTTGCCTCGATAGTTGTTTTACTTTCGCTGGCTAATTTTTCGGCGATGTTACGGAGTTCTAGTAATTCGCTTTGCGCTAATTTGTTTAAAAAAAGAGACCAATAATCAGCCTCAATAATAAATTCAAATTGCATTAATTGAGCTAAGGGCACCAACCCGTCCATGTCGAGCATGGAACTTTGGTGTACTAGTTTGTCGGTTAACTCAAAATAACGGTGGCGATTAACAAAATCATTTTGAAAATAGCATTCTTTTTTTGTTTGATACCAAAATTTTGTCAGCGAAAAGTTTGTGGTGATGTTTATAAAGCCCAAATAAGAGAGAGAGGGGAGATTCACTCGGAGTAAGTCTGGCGTTATATTAACCACTTGGACTTCGGACATATCTTAAGCTCGTAATTTATTGAGTAACTCTTCGATTCTTTTTGTCAGCTCGTCCTTGGATCCGTTGTTCTCGACTTTGATGGTCGCCTCGGCCACAACTTGAGGGATAGTTAATTCGGTTTCGCCTTGCTGGTCTTTTAAGAATTGTTCAAAGGTTTTATTTTTATCGTCCGAATTTTCGCTACGTTCTGTTATACGTTTAAAGCGGGTTTTTTCGTCTGCATAAATATGAACCAAATGAAAATTTGGTAAAGTCTTTAAATATTCGATGTCGGCCACGCGCCTAATTCCATCAACGCAAACGATTTCATTATTATCGGCTTTAACATCCTCTGTTATTACCTTAGCAAAAAGATCTTCACCAAAAAGCTGTCGTAAGTCGCGGGAAAGTATTTGCATGTTGACGCGTGATTGTTCAACATGGATCCTATCCAAAACATCGCGCATGATAGTAGAGAAGCGATGATAGCCGGCTTTATGTTTCTCTATTAAATAATCGCAAGCAGTTCCCTTACCGCTTGCCATTTCTCCTACAAATCCAATAATTATTTTCTTCATAGTTTTTATCCCGCTGTTCGCCCAGCTTCTCGCAAGAGGCTGGGTTCGAGAGCGGCGGTGGTTAACGTTTAAAAAGCTCTGTGGCTTTTTCTGGTAAGTAAACATTATTTATTTTAGCTTTGATCATTGCGTTCCAACAAGGTTCGCAACACCACCAATGGCCATACATATAAACATCAGCGCCTTCGGTTTCGACTTTATTCTTTTTTGCTTCAGCCATCAAACGAGATTCAGAATGTTGTTTTGATGTCGCACAGCCCGGACACATCCAATAACCTTTACCACTGGGAACTTTTAAAAGTCGACGGACACAATATTTGCTGTGTAGTTTGATAAGTTTTGGATCAGTAAGTTTGGACATGTTTGATGCTCGCGCGACGATTTGTCCGTCTTTGACGAGGACGATGCCAATAGGATTTTTTGCATCAGTCGATTTGGCTTGCATCTTTTTTGCTTCAGCCATAAACGGATTATCCTCGGGTACATAAAGAAGCTCGCGACCTTCTGGTAAATATGGATATTGTATAGATTCAGCCATATTAGATTTTTAATTTGAATTGATTTTTTAACTCATCAATTTTTCCAGCCTTGATCAAATCAACTTCTTCGTTGGCATCAATTTTAGCTTCTAATCCGTAGGGAGTTGAGCCTTCGTATTTAGCAGATTGTTTGCCGTGAGCTTTGGCTTCTTCGACAGTCAATTCACTGGCTAGTTCAAATAATTGTAATTGGCAAATTCTTTCGCCCGGGTAAATCCTAATTATATGATTGCTGTTGTTGACGACGGGGAGAGTCAATTGGCCGGAGTAACGGCAATCAACAACGCCGGTGTTGATTTGGAGTCCGCGTCGTAAAGCAGAACTTCTTGGGAATAAATTTCCGGCGAGGCGACCAGTGTTTAAAGTTATTTTTTCTAAAGTGGAAATGATAATAGTTTCTTTTGGTAGAATTTCAAAAAATTGTCCTGGTTTTAGTTTGATGAGTTTAAAATATTCTTCGACATTTTGATAATCCAAATAATCAGCTATGACGGCAGTGCGACCGCGTTCATCAAACTTCCAAGTATCCGGAATGTAAAAACTCCAACCGACTCGCAAGTCAATTGAGTTTGGTTGCAATTGATATTCGTCGAGCTCCGGAGTAAAAGCGAGCGCGCCAGAAGCCATTAAATTTTGTAATTCTTTTTTTGTGAGGATCATAATTATTTTATTACTTGATAACGCAAATTGACGACGTTTTGTCCCAAATCTTTAATCTCGATCAGTTTTAGTTTTTGATTTAAATCTAAATTATTAAAAAGAGTTAAGCCTCCACCAAAAAGTAAGGGTTCAATTGTTATTTGCATTTCATCGACTAGTCCAGCCTTCAGAAATAGGGAATTAATAGTTGAACCACCGCCCAAAATAACTTCCTTGTAGCCTCTATCCTCGAGTTGTTTTAATAATTCCGCTGGTTGAGTATTGGTATATTCAAGTTGATTGGGGATCGAAGTTTCTTTCTCTGGTTCTCGAGTCAAAATAACATTAAGTCGGCCAGGTAGTGGTTTGTTTATGGTTTTGTAAGTTGTCAGTCCCATGATGATCACACCAGCTTCTTTGGTTCGTTCAATAAAAATTTGCTTATCCGCCGAAGAAGTCCAGTCGGTGGAAGTTTGCTCAGCATTTTTGGCAATAAAACCGTCCGCAGTCATCACCATCATCAAAGTCACTTTCATATTTGTATGATATTATAAAACAATTTTTAATCCACTGATTGCGCCCAAAGGTCTATATTTACTTTCTAAAAGTTTAGCAATTTCTGGGACGAGAGATTCGTCGCCTTTTTCTGCGCGATCATAATAATTTTCTTGGGCTTCAAAGTGGACCGGTGGGTGATCATTTTTTCTTTCGACTAATTCCCAAGCTTGTTTATAGTGGATGTCGTAGATGTGTGCATTAGAAATTGTGTGAGTCAGTTTGCCGGGTTTAACGCCAAGTTTGCCGGCGAGGATGCAAAGTAATAAATAAAATCCGGCCACATCATGCGGGCAACCAAGCATCATGTCATTAGATCGGACCACGCTATGGATATGCAATTTGTTGCCGATGATATTGGCGGTCCAAGTAAAAGGGCAGGGGACATTCTTTTTTGCTTCGGGGTTGCCAAGGCCGTCTTCTCGTGGGTCCCAAGTAATAACTACACCATGGCGAGAACCGGGTGCACCTTGCAAATGTTCAATCAAAAGCCCCAGTTGATCACGACCAAAAGCATGGCGCCATCTATAACCATAAGCCGCGGGTATCGTTCCATCTTCTTCGGTAAAATCTTCCCAAATCTTGGTAAACTTATTTACAAAGTCATCCGGATTTTTACTGCCCATGATATACCAAATTTGTTCTGCAATAAAAAGTTTAATGGGAATTTTTCTTAAAGTTAAAAGTGGGAAGCCTTGATCTAACTCAAAAGTTAAGCCAGGAATTATTTTTGTGTAATGTCCGGTGCGTTCGTTATATTCGTCAAAGCCTTCATTCATTATTTTAAGAATGCCGGCCCGATAAAGCTCATCAAATTGCGTCATAATTTAAGGCTAAAGATTGATTAACAACGCTATCATTTTACCAGATAAACAGCGTAGAGGAAAGCGTGTTCTTGACAAAAACAGTGGATTGTACTATTGTAAAAGACACTGCCGGAAATCTGGCGGTGAGGACAACCACTTGGAGGAGCTGACCATGAGACAGGCGGTCGGCGATGAGGCCGGGAAGATTCTGGCCTTACTGGGAGATGTGAATGCAAAGTTGCGTTCTGGTGCTTTGCCCGTTATCTATCTCGAGCGCCTTTTGCGTGGAGAGGATACATACGATGTTCCTAACCTGTTTCATTTCGCAAGATGGAATCAGTTCTTTCGAGAAGCCTTTGGGTTGGATATTTTGAATCTTGGGAAGACGCCAATTTCAGAGTATCGTCGGGGATTTGCGGACGTGATCATCGTTCCAGAATGTCTGGGGCTGAGTCGGATTTCTTTGAGGTTGAGGGAGTTGCACCATCCTGGTTCATACTTCGATCACATGACGAACGAGTTGAGTCAGCCGGTTCGGAGGAAAGCAGAGACCTACGCAGTACGCTGTCGCAATACTGTTTGTCCTGACACAAAGTACTTTAATGGTCGCTTTTTCGCAGATGACCATGAGCTGAGAATGTCGGGTCGAGCTTCCATGCAACTCATCGAGTACTTGCTTTACAATATGTATCGCGAGTTCTACGGATTGCCGTTTTGTGATATACATTCGCATACAGTTTTCTTGGATACCCAGTTCAAAGACGGGAGTTACTGCGTTGCTGACTTTTTCAATCGAGAACAAGATTTGAACGTAGCTTCTTGGCTGGATAGTGTCCCCGAAGACACTGGTCCGCGCGAAGTACTCGTAGCCTAGTCCCTTTCCCGCCCAAGCTCAGCTTGTGGCGGGCATTTTTTTTGTTGTCATCCTGAAATCTTTTCAGGATCTCAAAAATCATTGACACTGACAAATGAGATGCTGAACAAATTTCAGCATGACAGTTACGAAACTAAAAAGAACTCCACCGCAGTGGAGTTCTTTAATCGAGAAAAGATTATTTGATTTCGATTTTAATTCCAGGACCCATAGTAGTGCAAAGAGTCACATTCTTAACAAACACACCCTTGGCAGATTCTGGTTTAAGTCTTTTGACTGAATCGATAAAAGTTGTGAAGTTTTCTAGAAGTTGCTTATCATCTTGACTTAATTTACCAACTGCTTGGTGGATGTTGGCAGTATCATCATTCTTAAAAGCGATTTTTCCTTTTTTTAATTCTCCAACAGTTTTGGCTAAATTAGTTGTGATAGTTTCGTTCTTTGGAGAAGGCATTAAACCTTTAGTACCCAAAGTACGGGCTAGGGGAGCCAAGTTCTTCATGATTCCTGGGACAGCGACAGCGATTTCGAATTCGATTTTACCTGACTTTTGTAATTCTGGGATGTCTGATTCTGTGTAAACAATGTCAGCGCCAGCATCTTTTGCTTCCTTAGCTAAATCTTCTGTAACAAAAGCAGCTACAATTTTTGATTTACCAAAAGTATGAGGCAAAACTACTGTACTACGAACTTGTTGATCGCCTTTTTTGGGATCAATACCAAGTTTTAAATGAACTTCTAATGTTTCATCAAACTTTTTTGTAGCTAAAGTTCTTGCTAAAGCAATAGCCTCTACAGCAGAGTAAAGCTTTTTAACATCAAACTTAGCAGTTTGTTTTTTGATACGTTTTGATTGTGCCATATAAAAATAAAGGGTACACGACCCTTTGTTTATCCTAAATTAGATAGGAGAAACATAAGCCGTGGTGGTAGCGTCTTTCCGTAAAGGCGGAAGGGACTCCCACAACATTATGAATAATAATTTAAATTATTTGATTTCTACGCCCATTTGTCTGGCAGTACCGGCAATACTCTTCATGGCATTATCCACATTAGTAGTGTTTAAGTCAGGAAGTTTGATCTCGGCAATTTGGCGTAATTGATCTTTTGTAATTGAACCAACTTTTTCGGTTAAAGGATTTTTAGCTCCAGATTTGATGCCAGCAGCTTTTTTGATAAGTTCTGATGCTGGAGGAGTCTTCATGATGAAGTCGAAACTTCTATCCTCGTAAACAGTGATGATAACTGGAACAATGTCTCCACCTTTATCCTTAGTTGCATCATTAAAACGATTACAGAAATCTTGGATAGCGACACCATGTTGACCCAAGGCTGGACCAACCGGTGGGGCTGGGGTAGCTTTGCCACCAGCGATTTGGAGTTTAA
>Ga0076118_117_pt1 | contig 26517 bp, 25 predicted proteins | sample RifGroC2_FD_67675 | JGI IMG/M metagenome (GOLD analysis project Ga0076118, IMG submission 67675) | Parcubacteria bacterium GW2011_GWC2_38_7 | reverse complement strand
AGTTAATTTGGTTGTTTCAGAAAAAAATTTAGACGAAGTTTTGAATGTTGTTAAGATGGCGCGCACTATTGGGGCTTCTGTCTGGTTGCAACCTTATGATCCTTACAATTGGGAGACTAGAAAAACATTGAATCGTACTCAATATCACGAAAAATATCCGCTTTGGGTTAGCGAACATAATTTTCCAAAATTAGAGAAGGTAATTAAAGCTGTGATCAAACTCAAAAAAAATGATGCTAGCTTAATTATTAATTCACTCGAACATTTGTCGGCCATGACCAAGTATTTTGCTGTTAAGTTGAATCGTAAGACTTGTAATATCGGCTACCGTTCCTTTGTGATTGGACCTTTTGGAGAAGTCTCGGTCTGTCGTTTTGGCGAAGTCGGGAATATCAGAAAGCAATCGATAAAAGAAATTTGGCGTAGTAAAAAATATAACGATGTGCGCAAGGTTGCTAACCATTGCGACTATGATTGTTTGCTTGGTTGTATGTATGATCCGAGTATTTTTTCTTGGATTAAGTCTGGGCTGAGTCTTGTGGCAAAAAAGTTTAGCAAATAATCAAAAAAACAATAAAGCAATAAAACAAATAAACAAGGCCAGACTAATTGCTTCTTTGCTTTCTTGCTTTATTGATTGAATGCCAAATAACTTGTCTTTATCTTTCTTGCTTTTTTGCTGAGGTGCTAACCAATTAAGAATTACTAGCTATGAAAATACTCTTAATAAATAAATTCCATTATCTCAAAGGCGGTGCCGAGCGAGTCTACTTCGAAACCAAAAGATTGCTCGAAGAAAATGGACATGATGTTATTTGTTTCTCTATGCAGGACGAAAAAAATGTTCCTTGCACAGAGAGTGGTTTTTTTGTGCCTCATGTTGATTTCTCGGATAAGGTTGGTTGGTATAAAAAAGCGTTCCGATTTATTTACTATAAAGAATCTGCACGGCGACTAGAAAAATTGATAAAAGAAGAAAAGCCAGACATAGCTCATTTGCATAATGTCTATCATCAATTAACTTATTCGATTTTAAAACCTTTAAAAAAATATCACATTCCTATAGTCCAAACTTTGCACGATTATAATCTGATTGCACCAGATTATAATCTTTACTCCAATAATCGTATTTGCGAATCTTGTAAAGCCCATAAATATTATAAATGTGTTTTTAGAAAATGTTTGCAAAACAGTTTTTTCTCGAGTTTGTGGGGTGCGCTCGAGTCTTACGTCTCTTGGTTCGCAGGTTATGCTAAAAAGATTGATCAATTTATTGCACCCAGTAAATATTTATCTCAAAAGTATGCTGATTGGGGATTTACCCGTCCAATAAAAGTAATTCATAATTGTATCGAGCTTAGTTCATTTGAACCTGAGTATAATCCAGAAGATTATATAGTTTACTTTGGACGTTTGAGTCGCGAAAAGGGCGTTAAAACTTTATGCCAAGCAGTGCGGAAGTTGCCTAATGTTAAATTAAAAGTGATAGGGGCCGGGCCAGAGAGATTGCAACTTAAAGATTATTTGAAACAAAAGCAGGCGCGCAATATCGAGATGTTGGGACAATTAGCCGGAGATGAATTATTTAACATAGTTAAAAAAGCTCGCTTTGTAGTTGTGCCTTCTCAGTGGTTAGAAAATTATCCGATGATAGTTATCGAAGCCATGGCTCTGGGGAAACCAGTTCTGGCGTCGCGACTAGGTGGTTTAACAGAAATGGTGACAGAAAATTATAATGGTTGGTTTTTTGAAGCAGGCAATATTCGTAATTTGAGAGAACAAATCAAAAAGGTTTATGATAATGCGCCACTCATAGAACAGCTTGGTCGCAACGCTCGTCGCACTGTTGAGCAAAAAAATAATTCCGAAGAATATTATAAACAGATTAGGAATGTTTATGATGCTCTAGTCCAATCTAACAAAGTAGGTTTAGGTTAATGAGACGTTACATTTATATAATTATTTTTGTAGTATTGGTTTCCATCCCTCTAACGATGTATGGAGCAGTTTTAACGCATTATAATTATCCTAAACTGGCTAACTTATTTTATCGTTGGCATATAGAAGAAAAAGAAGTGGCCGAATTGGCTAAGTGGGATATTCTGATTATCGATATGGATGTGCAAACCTATTCGCCACAGTATTTAAGAAAACTTAAAGAGTTGAATCCCAATATCATTCTTTTAGCTTACTTGGCACCACAAGAAGTACGGGGCGATTCTGGTAGTTTAACTGGGACCTTACGTCAAAAGTTTTACAATAAAATACAACCTAATTGGTGGTTAAAAAATGATACTGGCGGTCAGGTTGCTTGGTGGGCACCAAATCCCATGATTAATATTACTCCAGATGCACCCGCCGTGGGTGGTAAACGTTGGTCCGATGCTTTGCCAGAGTTTGTGCAAAACGAATTGATGCTCTCTGGTTATTGGGATGGAGTTTTTTATGATAATTGTTGGGATGAGGTTGGCTTTTTAACTCCGCTTAAAGTGGATACTAATAATGATGGCACGGCCGAGAATAATGTTGAGCTGACGAATAAATGGCGCGCTGGGATGATCCAAATCTTGGATAATACTCGCAAACTTTTAGGTCCAGACAAAATTATTATGGGCAATGGCGGAGAATATTATTATAAATATGTAAACGGTACTCTTTATGAAAGTTTCCCTGTGCGCGGTTGGGCTCAAACTTTAAATAATTATAGATTTATAACAGAGAAGGGAACTCAACCACCGATTGGGATACTTAATACTAATGTGAGTAATACTGGCAAACGTGATAATTATTCTTTGATGCGTTTTGGTTTAGCTTCGGCGCTCATGGCTAATGGTTATAGTGGTTTTGATAATGGGGATATGTCTCATTCAGAAGTTTGGTGGTACGATGAATATGAGGCTTCGCTTGGCGTCCCTGTTGGTGAAGCTATAAATATTTTAAATAACAATGGCGCTAAATTCCAAAATGGTGTTTGGCGTCGTAATTTCGAAAATGGTTTGGTCTTGGTAAACTCTACAGACAAAGTTTATACAGTCGAACTTGGCGGTGAATACGAAAAATTACATGGCACGCAAGATCCTAAGGTTAATGATGGCTCCTTTACGACTAGTGTGAGCATACCGGCGCAAGATGGATTGATATTAATGCGATCAGTAGAAAAAATTTATGATGCCACTTATATCAATGGATCCTTTGCTCGAGTTTTTAATGAATATGGACACGTGGCACGGACTGGTTTTTTTGCCTATTTAGATAATGCTCAAGGTGGAAACCAAGTTATAGAGCAGGATATAGATAAAGATGGAATTCGTGAAATTTTAATCGCTGATACAAGTAAAGTCAGGATTCTGGACGAAGGAGTGGTGATCAAAACTTTTTATCCGTATGGCGAATCTTACAATAAAGGAATAAATATTTCAGTTGGAGATTTAGATAATAATGGAACTCTGGAAATTATTACGGGGACGGAAAATGGCGGTGGTCCGCAAGTTCGTATTTTTAATCATCGTGGCGATTTGATTAACCCGGGATTTTTTGCCCATGCTAAGACTTTTCGCGGTGGAGTAAATATCGCTGTGTGCGATTTGGAGGGCGATGGACGGCAAGAAATTATCGCAGGAGCTGGTGTTACCGGTGGCCCGCATGTGCGTATTTTTTCTGCTGACGGGAAGTTGATTAACCCAGGATTTTTTGCTTATGACGCAAAGTTTCGGGGTGGCGTCAATGTCGCTTGTGGAGATATTAATGGCGATGGTAAGGACGAAATTATCACAGGCCAGGGTAAGGGGGGGGCGCCAGAAGTTAAGGCTTTTAATAAAAGAGGCGAATCAACCGGACTTAAGTTTTTCGCTTTTGACAGTAAACAGCGTGGTGGTGTCGAAGTCGCAGTTACTGACATGGATAAAGATGGCGTGAGCGAAATTATTGCGACTTCTTCTGATGTTTTTTCGATTATGAGCTATTAGTGTTACGAATAGCTTCATAAAAATGATGTTACGAATTACTGCTTAACAATTAGATGTTAACCATAATTCGTAACTTCCAATCAGAATGTTCTATCCGTAAATAATAATTCGCAACATCATTATAAAATGTCTTATTCGTAATAAATAGATATGCCAAAACCAGATAAAATTATTGATGTGAACACAAACGAGAGTCTCGAACAAATCGAGGAGGATATTATCGAAGCCGTAAATAAAGCGGGCAAACGTAATGTCATTGTTAATATTTTTGCAGCGCCTAAGGAAAAACTAAAGCGTCGTTGGCAGGTGCGTTACAAGTTTAACAAAAAACATTTAGTAGTGGACTCGATAATTGCTTTGGGAGTTTTATTTTTGATTGGTTTAAATGTTTTTTGGGCTTATGGTGGCTTTCATTATTTTTTCAATCGACTCGACTTTACTGCCCAGTTCTCAAACGAAAAGGTTGTGAGTGGTCTGCCCTCAGAAATTGTAGTCGAATATAATAATCGTAATAAATTTGAAATAGAAGAAGCGGTTTTGAGTTTAACTTTCCCTAAATATTTTAAATTAGAAAGTGTGGATAGGGAAAATTATGATGCCCTTAATAATATTTTAGTCTTGGGTGATTTAGCTCCAGGCGCCAACGGGAGGATAGTCGTCAAAGGAACTATCTATGGCAACATTGACGAGCAGCAGGCTGTGTTTGGTGCGATTAATTATTTTAAAACAAATAAAAAGGGTGATAGGTTGTGGGGACAATTCCGCAAGAACATGATTCTAGAGTATTCTATTTACGAAAGTCCCATCAAACTAAGCGCTCAGATTGTGTCTAATGAAATTGTTAGAGGTCAGACAATTTATTTGCCAATTACAGTGACCAATACGAGTGATTCTATCACTTACAAAAAATTGGTTTTAACGTCAGATATTGATTCAGAAGTAAAAGCAACAGAAGAACTCCAAGCTGAGGTCACGGATTTGAAGCCAGGGGAATCTAAAGAAATATCTTTTAAGATAAATATTGATACAGTTAACCCAGCAAAGGAAATAAAATTTAAACTTAATTGGGTTGATTCGCAATGGGATTTGGTACAGGCTTTGTGGTCACAAAAATTTGAGGTTGTAGATCAAAAATTTTCATTTTCTCAAAAAATTTTAAATGCTAAATCGGTTAATCCAGGTGATTGGGTTGATATTCAATTAGATTACGAAAATGCTGGTACTTTTACATTAGAAAATGTTACTTTTGGTATTATGTTTATCGGTGATTATTGGGATTTAAGTAACATCAAAAAAGCCGATGGGAATTTTTATCCTGCCAGCCAGACGACTTTAACATGGGCTGAAAAAGAATTGCCAAAACTAGCTTTAATTCAGCCAGGAGAAAAAGGCAGTATCAACATAAGCGTAAAAACAAAAGCCTATGTTTCTGGTAGTTCTGATTTTAGTTTAACAACAAGGACCTTTAATCATAATGTCTTTAAGTGGCGGGATGTGCAGATAGAATCTGAACCTTTAATTACTAAATTGAATACTAATTTGGCCGTTCAAGTTTACCCGATGTATTATGCGCCGACTGGAGATCAGCTCGGTCGTGGACCGCTTCCGCCAAAAGTAAATGAGCAGACTAAGTATTGGGTTTTTGCAAAACTTATCAATGATATAAGCGCTGTCGAGAATGTTACTCTTAGTATGGAATTGCCGTTTAATGTTTCTTGGAGTGATCGTTCTAATGTTCCGGTAGGGAATCCGCTTGTTTATGACCCTAATACCAGAACGATTTCTTGGACAGTTAGCAAATTGCCAGTGAAGCCGACAAATATAGGTTTTGCTTTTGAAGTTGGGATAATTCCATCCGCCAGTCAGATTGGACAAAATCCAGTGTTGATTCAAAACATTAAAATTTCTGGTCGTGACGAAAGGACCGGTTCCTTAATTGAAAAAGATTTGGGAAATATCACTACAAAGTTAATTCAAGATATCAAGGGGAAACTGCGTGACGGTGTAGTTCGCTAAACCTAGGGAGGGACAAGAATTATGAACAATCAAAATCATGTCCGAGTAGTTCGTAGTATAAAATTCCCCTCTAAAAGAGGGGTGCCCGCAGGGCGGGGTGTTCTTCCTGAATGCGGGGTGCCTGAAAGGCGGGGTGTTTTTTCTGAAAGCAGGGTGCCTGAAAGGCGGGGTGTTTTTTCTGAAAACGGGGAGGAACACCCCGTCATTGCTTCGCAATGTCACCCCTCTACAAGAGGGGAATCCACAGGGCGGGGTGTTTTGAAATGGTATGAACTACCTTTTAATCCAAAGTTAAAGCAACGAGCCAGAGAATTAAGAAAAGCAGGCAATTTATCCGAGGTTTTATTTTGGAATCAAGTGAAAAATAATCAATTTTTAAAATTGGATTTTGACAGGCAAAAAATTATAGGAAATTACATCGTTGATTTTTACTGTAAAGAATTAGGGGTAGTGGTTGAAATTGACGGAGGAAGCCATAACGAAAAGCAAGAATATGACAAAGAACGAGATAATTATTTAGAAAGTTTTGGTTTAAAAATATTTCATATTCAAGATATTGATATTAAAAAGAACCTCGATGGTGTTTTTGGGTTTTTGCGGGAGAGTTTAACACCCCGCCCTACGGGCACCCCTATTAATGAGGGGAATTAAAACAAAATAATAATTCTGGCGAGATAATCATCTGCCAAGTTAATTCAAGATACAAAAGGTAAGCAACGTGACGGAGTTGCTTTCACGTGCATGTCAATTTGGATATGTTCAGTCATTCTTGGGTTGATTGGAGTCCTTGGTCTGTTATTCGGAAAAAAGGTAGCTGTCCCCATTGTCATCGTTTTGTCGGCGAGAGCGACTAGCTTCAAAGGCCAGACTGTACATACAGTTCTGGTCTTTCTAATGATTCAACAACTCGTTGTCTTAGTATAATTACCTTGTTAAAAGATATTGATGTGATAAAATGAATTCATAAGTATTAATATTACCTTGGTATATGGTCATAGAAAAAATGGTGGTTGGTGGTAGTCCCGTTGCAAGTGCTGAAGTACAAGAACATAGTTATCAAGTGTGGGCGGAAACTGAGCGGAACTTATTACTTGCCGAGAGGCTTGTCTCTGAGCTGAAACAAAAAGGTTTGTATATCACAACAGTCGAGTCTTGCACTGGTGGCGGGTTGGCTTACTATATTACGAACATTCCTGGAGCAAGTGAAGTTATGAAAGATTCTTTTGTAACTTACTCTAATGAAGCAAAAATTAGTTTGGGTGTACCCGAAGCTGTTATTGCGGAATTTACAGTTTATTCCGAAGAAACTGCTCGTGCTATGGCAGAAGCTGGTTTTTTGAAATCAGTTAAGGCAGATATTTGTGTGGGTATCACCGGGAGTATTTCTCGCTCCGATCCAAGTAATCCGAATTCAACGCCCGGTATCATTTATATCGGTATAAAGTATGGAGATAGAATAGTCAGCCAAACATTAGAAATTTCAGATGAACGGCGTTTTGATGTTAAACAAAAAATCATTGAAAAAACATTAGAAATTATTTTAGATATGATGATAAAGCCAGTTTCAATAAGTTCCAATGACCAAATTTAATTTATAAAAAGAATTAAGAAACGTAACAGTAAAATTGATTGATTAATATTCATAACTTATATGAGTGTAGAAAAAATAGAGATTGGACAACCCACTGACCAATTACCACCAGAATTAATAAAGGTTCGTTTCACCCCTGGAGATAGTCGGGACAATATCTCGTATGACTATATCCCCGTATATGGTTATGTGGAAAAGTGCATTACCGAGGAAGCAAAGCCTGAGCAATTTTTGCCGGTAGTAGAAAGAACTGTGGCTTATTTGCGATCAAAGCCTGATTTGATGCCTGGAGGTGGTTATACATATGAACGTAAAACAGTATGGTCAAGTGCAGCAACAGAATTAGAAAAATATTTTTTCCCGTGGCACGATTTGCCGGATGTAGAAGATAGTGAAGTCTGGGTTTGTGATGAAGCAAAAAGATCCGCGTTGATTGCAAAAGCGTTTAATTATTGGTTGGATAGTTTGGTTGAGAAGGCAAATGCAGGGGGAACTGACTCAGGTGAATTTTCAGCATTGATTGATAATATTACTTTTGCAACAAGAATTTATAAAGCAGAATGGCGAGATGATAATAATAATAAATTAGAAAGAGCTTTGCTTCCTATTATTCAAAAAGGTGGATCAACTTATGACCTTTTAAAACTTTATAAGGATTTAAGTCCTGCAGATCAATGCGAAGGAGTCTTGGTGAAACTTTTAGATAGTCCTTGTGACTTACAACTAATATACAGTACAGCAGAACAACTTAGTGTTTTGGATAAACTAAAAGTGTTATATCTGGAGAGGAAAGATAAGCTTAAAGAGAGAACAAAGCAATCATTTGTTAAATTGTGTACAGAAAGGTTAGTCAATCGAATGTGGTATAAACAAGCTTATGATTTTGTCGATTTTTTTGGTGTTGATAAAGAGGTTATTGCTGAATGTCAGGCTGACTTTGAAGTAAAGTTTAAAGAAGCTATCGATGGGACTGCTCAAAACGGTCGCATACAATTTCATGATGCTTCTCTTTTGCAAGAGTTTGTTTCTTACTTAAAATTTCTTGGTATATTTGATACGCAATTATATTTTATAGCATTTAACAACACTATCTTTAGTAAGCAAAAGTATAAAGAGGTTCAAAAGCCTGACGGTGAGATAGAGGTGCAATCGTCTTAATCGGTTCGTAAGGTCCATGAAAAAGGTTGAAGGGAAACTTAATGTTTTTTATATTAAAAGGCTAGACTAATACAATTGTTTAATTAGCACTCTCTCTTGACGACTGCTAAAAGAGGTATTATAATGGGTTTGTAATATCTCTATGATAACAGAGCGTCAAAAACAACTTTTAAAGACGATTATCACTACTTATATAAGGGATGCCCAACCCGTGGCCTCTGGTTTTTTGGCTAATATTCTCAAGGCAACCGTCAGTTCTGCAACTATCCGCAACGAAATGGTGGCTTTAGAAAAAGAAGGGCTAATCGAGCAACCTCATACTTCTGCTGGTAGAGTACCGACAGAAAAAGCTTATCAATTCTATGTTAAGGAGATTTTGGATTTAGATAAGGCTAAGGTATCAATCAACATTAATAAAATAAGTTCAGTTGAGGATATTAAAACTTTAGCTAAGCAAATGGCTGAGTTTACTGGTGAGGCAGTTGTTGTTGCGTTTGCTAAAAATGATTTTTATTATACTGGTATTTCTAACCTATTTTCCAAACCAGAATTTGCTGACCGCAACATGATTATTAACATGTCTCAAGTGATTGATCATTTAGACAAGGTTTTAGAAAATTTATTTGTTGATTCAGAAGAGATAGAAGTTATGATCGGTCAGGCTAATCCATTTGGGAATAAATGTTCTGCTGTTTTGGGAAGTTTTAAATTCCAAAAAGAGAAACGTTTAATTGCGGTGCTGGGAACTTTACGACTTGATTACGAAAAAGCTTATGCTTTGATTAAAGAAGTCAGAGAAAATATTAAGTAATTATATGGACAAAAAAAAGAAAGTAAACCACGAGTTGGACGAATTAAAACAACAATGTGGAGAATATCTCGGCGGTTGGAAGCGCGCCATGGCTGACTACCAAAATCTGCAAAAAGAAACAGCTTTGCAAAAGTCAGAATGGATTAAGAACGCTAACGCTGGGATGATCATCGCCTTGTTGCCAATTCTGGATAATTTTAAAATGGCTTACCGCCAAATTCCAGAAGCTGAGTCAAAGAGCGCTTGGGTGGTGGGATTCTCTCATATTAAAAAACAATTAGAGGATCTATTAACTCAATATGGAGTGGAGGAAATCGTCACTGTTGGCCAAAAGTTTAATTTGTTGGAGCATGAGGCTATCGGAACCGAGTCAGATACTGAAAAAGAAGATCAAATAATTTTAGTAGAAAATAAACCTGGGTATAAGTTAAATGGCAAAGTTATTCAAGTCGCCAAAGTCACTGTGAATCATATCGAGAGCCATGAGACTAGTGACCAGAGACCAGAGACTAGTAATTAGTAACTATAAGTAGATTCGTAATAAAATTAGTAATTAGTAATTCTATGTTAATTCCATGGCAACCATTCCTCGAACCATTCGAGAACTTTGAAAAGTTTTTTAACAATGCTAACAAAAATATGCCGGTTGGAATTTCCCCAGCTGTCGACATTTACGAAAAGGGAAACTATATCATTGTAGAAACTCCGCTCGCTGGCATTGATCCAGAAAAAGTAGAAGTTAGTATCGAAAATGACATCTTGACCATGCAAGGCAAGATGGAAAAGAAAACAGAAGTCGAAGAAAAAAATTATTACCGCAAAGAAATCAGCACTGGCAGTTTCTATCGTCAAATTCCATTACCAAAGCCAGTCCTTGGAGATAAGGCCGAAGCTTCGTACGAAAGCGGTGTTTTAAAGGTGACCGTGCCAAAAGCACCAGAAAAAAAATCTAAAAAAATTGCCGTTAAAGTAATTAAGAATAAAAAATAGAAAAAGCTAGTTTATAGTAGAAAGGTCTTTAGTCTTTAAGTGTTGAGAATTTGATATTAAGCACCTAGAAGCTAATTTGCTATAAGCTAGAAGCTAATTAGTATGAATAAATTTAATTTTGTGTCTGGTGATAGCACCTTCTCGGTCGCCTGGGAAGGTTTAAAGATGTTTACCAATAATGGAACTGTTCAGGTTTTTGAGAAGGATCAATTGTTGGGACAATTTGTTAGTATGGACGAAATTAAGGCCGGTAAGAATTTTAGAACCTCAAAAGGAGAATTGAGGGTGAGTTATCAGAAAGTATTTTGGTTTATTTGGGCCGTTAAGGTCGAATTGGATGGCCAAGTGTTAAAAGGACAACAAGAAATTGATTTAGAATAATTAAATAAATTTAAAACTTTATTGTCATCCTGAATTTAGCTTGTCCCGTACTTAAAGGGAACACTTTATAGTGCGGGGTTCAGGATCTCAAATCTCTATTGTGAATGATTTGTGAGATGCTGAACTAATCTTGGACTTGGTCCTGGATCGTATGACATTAAGGGGATTATAAATAATAAAATTATATGGGAAAAATTTTAGGTATCGATTTAGGAACAACTAATAGTTGCATGGCAATTTTGGAGGGTGGTCAACCAAAAGTATTAGAAAATACAGAAGGTAATCGCACCACTCCATCTATTGTTGCGATTTCAAAAACCGGTGAACGTTTAGTTGGTTTAAACGCTAAGCGTCAGGCTGTTACTAATCCAAAGGACACGATTTACTCGGTTAAACGTTTAATTGGTCGTCGTTTTGACGATGCTGAGGTCATGCGTGATAAGGAAACCTTGCCTTACGAAATTGTTAAATCAGGCGAAGGAATTAAAATTAAATTAGGCGATAAAGAATATTCACCGCAAGAAGTCTCGGCCATGATTTTGCAAAAGTTAAAAGCTGATGCCGAAGAAAAATTGGGCGAAAAAATTGACGAAGCTATTATTACCGTTCCAGCTTATTTTGATGATGCTCAACGTCAAGCAACTAAAGATGCTGGCGAAATTGCTGGTTTAAAAGTTCGTCGTATTATTAACGAACCAACAGCCGCTGCTTTGGCTTATGGCTTTGATAAAAAGAAGGGTCAAAAGATTGCTGTTTACGATTTGGGTGGTGGAACTTTTGATATTTCAATCTTGGATGTAGCCGCGGACACTGTCGAAGTAAAATCAACCAACGGTGACACTCATCTTGGCGGTGATGACTTTGATAAAATGATTATTGATTGGATCATTGCCGAATTTAAACAAGAAACTGGTGTTAACTTGGGTAAAGATCAAATGGCTTTGCAACGTGTTAAAGAAGCAGCCGAAAAAGTTAAGATAGAATTATCAACTGCTCAAGAATCAGAAATTAATCAACCCTTTATTGCTCAAGATCCATCTGGTAATCCAGTCCACTTAGTCAAAAAAGTTACTCGGGCGAAATTAGAAGAATTGGTTGGTGCTTTAGTAGAAAAAACATTAGCTCCTTGTCAAAAAGCTTTGGACGATGCTGGCTATAAGGTTGGTGATTTAGCCGAAGTTTTAATGGTTGGTGGTATGACTCGCATGCCTTTAGTCCAAAAGAAGGTAGAAGAATTCTTTGGCAAAAAACCATACTTAGGTGTTAATCCAGACGAAGTTGTAGCGCTTGGCGCAGCTGTCCAAGCGGGAGTTTTGCAGGGTGATGTTAAAGATGTTTTGTTACTTGATGTAACTCCATTATCCTTTGGTATCGAAACTCTTGGTGGCGTTATGACAAAGTTGATTGATCGCAATACAACTATCCCAACATCAAAATCCCAAGTGTTTTCGACTGCAGCTGATAATCAAGGCACTGTAGAAATTCATGTCTTGCAAGGCGAACGTCAAATGTCAGAAGATAATAAAACTTTAGGACGTTTTATACTCGATGGTATCCCACCAGCTCCACGTGGAGTTCCTCAAGTTGAGGTCAGTTTTGATATTGATGCTAACGGTATTTTAAATGTTAAAGCAAAAGATCGCGCTACAAATCGTGAGCAAAAGATTACGATTACAGCTTCATCAGGTTTAAGTAAGGAAGAAATCGAAAAGATGAAGATGGATGCAGAAGCTCATGCTGAGGATGATAAGAAAAAGCGCGAGGGAATAGAAATTAAGAATCAAGCTGATACTATTGTTTATACAACAGAAAAGATGATGAAGGAAAATGGCGAAAAGATCCCAGCTGATATCAAAACAGATCTTACTACTAAGGTTGATGAGTTGAAGGCTATTAAAGATAATGGGGATACAGACGCTATTAAAAAGAAATTAGAAGAAATTAATCAAATTGCCATGAAGGCAGGTGAGGCTATGTACAAGCAAGCTCCGCCAGATCCAACAGCACCACCAACCGGCGATGCCAAACCAGAAGAACCAAAGGCTGATGATGCAAATCCTGCCGAGGGTGATGCTAAGACTCAGGATGCTGATTTTGAGGAGAAGAAGTAATTTTAGTACGCTTATGACGCCTGAGTTTCTCGGGCGTCTTATGGCTTATTGAAGTTTTCCCAGTGTCATCCTGAATTTATTTCAGGATCTGGAAATCCCATTGCAAATGATTTTGCAGATGCTGAAATAAATTAAGCACGACATAAGAAGATTCCTTACCCCATACCCCTTAACCTTTATTCCTAACAACATGCAATACATAATCGACGGCTACAACCTACTCCATAAAACAAGTCTCGATACTCGCGACGAATTGGTTAAGGGTATCGCTGATTTTTGTCATAGTTGTAATAAAAATGCCAAAGTTGTTTTTGATGGGGACGGCGACGTGGAATTCGCCTCAACTCGAGTGCAAGTAGTTTTTGCCGGGGACGCTGATGCGGAGATTATAAGATTATTAGAAAACGCTCAGACGTCAACTTTTTATACTTTAGTCAGTTCAGACAATGAGCTCAGGGATCTTGCTAAAAAAAGAAAGATCAAGAATATTAAAGCCGAAGATTTCGACTTCACCACACCAGAAAAGCATTCGAGTTCCGACAAGCCAACTTGTTTTTTAAATGACGATGAAGTTCAAAAGCAGTTAAAAGAGTTTAATTATTTCAAAAGTTCATAAGTTCACACGTTCTTTCGTTTATCGGTTCATTAATTTAAAAACATAAAAATAAATATAACTCGCACGTATGATTATATTTTTAAAAATTTTCACAGTACTGGCAGTATTCTTGGCAATTTGGCTTTTGTCTTGGATTGTTTTGTTTGTGCCTGCGTATTCTGTTAAACGTTGGAAGAGACCTTATCTTTTTCCGGTTGCTTTTAGCACCTTTTTGCTGTTGGTTGGTGTTGTTCTGGAGGTATGGGTTTCGGCCACTTGCTCTGGCATGAGTTGTTTAGGTATTATTGCCTGGCCATATATAGTTTTTGGAGTTGTAGTTGGTAGCTTTATTATAACTGCATTATTAAGCCGTCTTTCTAAAAAATATTTATTTAATTTTAAAAAAACAGTTTTAGTCTCGCTCGTTTTTTCTTTGATTGTTATGGCTGTTATACATGTTGTTGCTCCACCAAAATATAAATTTGATTTAAGAATTGCCGAAGCTCTAAAAACTTCACATCTTGAATATTGCGATAAAGCAGAAATTGGTTTAGGGATGTTTCAAGCTCGCTGGGCTGACCCTGAATATAGATATGAGAATTGGTGTTACCATGAGTTTGCGTTAGAGGTCGGAGAAGAAGCTTATTGCGATATGATTACGAGTGCCAAAAGGTATAATTGTCTCAGCGATCTCACTTTAATAAAAAAAATAGCAGTAGCTAAATGTAATAATGATTATGATCTAGCCTGTGTTACTCGAGCCTGCAATCAGTATCAGCCAGGATTCAAATCAGTAAAGTCTATTTATGGTTGCGTTTCTATCATGACACAAAAAGCTCCAGAAACATGCGCGATCTTTGGGGATTCCATACCGTATATGGAGCAATGTAAAAAATAATATATAATATGGTGAAGCAAATGGTTTTGATTTTTTGCTTTCTTGATTAATTTTTAACTATGAGTAAGGACTATTACAAAATACTAGGCGTTGATAAAAGCACCACCACCGAAGAAGTTAAACAAGCTTTTCGTAAATTAGCGCATCAACATCATCCAGATAAAGAGGGTGGGGACGAGGCTAAGTTTAAAGAAATTAACGAAGCTTACCAGGTTTTGGGTAACGAAAAAAAGCGTCAACAATACGATCAATTTGGTTCTAACTTTGATCAACAAGGTGGCTTTGGTGGTGGTATGAACTGGGAAGATTTTATGAGCCAGGCGCGCGGAGGATCGGCGGGAGGGAACATGGGAGGCTTTGATTTTGGTGGAATTGATCTGGGAGACATTTTTGGCGATGTTTTTGGTTTTGGTGGCGGTAGAGGTCGAACACGTCGCGAGGCTAGGGGAAATGATATCCAAGTTGATATGCAAATTACTTTGGCCGAAGCAGCTTTTGGTGTTAAAAAAGATATTGAATTATATAAGCAAACAAAATGTTCTCATTGTCATGGCGATTTGGCAGAACCAGGAACTAAAGTCGAGACTTGTTCTACTTGCAAAGGTCAGGGGCAGGTTACACGAGTCCAAAGAACATTTATTGGGAATATTCAAACTAACACGGTTTGTCCTGATTGCCAGGGCATTGGTAAAAAGATTTCTGATCCTTGTCACGAATGTCGTGGTCAGGGAGTAGTCAAGAAAAAGGAAAGAATGGATATTGGTATTCCTTCTGGTATAGAAGATGGCGCAGCGATTCGTTATTCTGGTCACGGTGAGGCTGGCGCTAAGGGCGCACAGAATGGCGACTTATATGTCCGTGTGCGGATTAAACCAGATAAGGTTTTTGTCCGTCGTGGGGATGATCTTATCACTAATAAAAAAATTAGTTTTGTTCAGGCTACTTTGGGTGATAATGTTGATGTGCCAACTTTAGATGGGGAAGTGAGTCTTAAAATTCCAGCCGGTACACAGCCTGGGACGCGTCTTCGTTTAAAGGATAGAGGCATGACTCGCTTCGAAAGACATGATAGGGGGGATCTTTATGTAGAAATAGAAGTAGAAATCCCTACTCATATCAATCGAGCACAAAAAAAACTCCTAGAAGAGTTCAAAGACTTAGACTAAAGACAATTTTAATAGTTATGCTATACTAAATTTAGCTATTATTAACTTTAATTAGATATGTTGCATTTGTTTAACACTTTAACTCGTACGATCGAAGATTTTAAACCTCAAAATGACAAAGAGGTAACTTTTTATGCTTGCGGACCAACTGTTTATGATTTTGCGCACATAGGAAATCTTCGTACTTACATTTTTGAGGATATTTTAAAAAGAGTTCTAGTTGCAGATGGTTATAATATTAAGCATGTTATTAACATTACTGATGTGGGTCATTTGACCGGCGATCAAGATTTAGGAGAGGATAAGATAGAAAAATCTGCTCGGCTAGAATCAAAGACTGCTTGGGATATTGCAGATTTCTATACTAAGGCCTTTAAAGGTGATCTCGCCAAATTGAATATTATCGAACCTACTATTTGGGCCAAAGCGACTGATCATGTCTTAGAACAAATAGATCTTATTAAACAATTAGAAAATAAAGGTTTTATTTATAAAACTTCTGATGGACTTTATTTTGATACTTCTAAACTTTCGGACTATGGAAAGTTAGCTCGTTTAAATTTGGCTGGGCAAGAAGAAGGTGCTCGTGTAGAGGCTAATAGCGAAAAGAAGAGTCCGACGGATTTTGCGGTTTGGAAGTTTTCGCCGGCAGGGACTCAACGTCAAATGGAATGGGACTCTCCTTGGGGCAAAGGTTTCCCAGGTTGGCATTTAGAATGTTCTGCCATGAGCATGAAATACTTAGGCGAGACTATCGATATTCATGCTGGTGGAATCGATCATATCCCGGTTCATCATACAAATGAGATTGCGCAGAGCGAATCGGCCACTGGTAAAAAGTTTGTAAATTATTGGGTTCATGGAGATTTTTTATTGATTAGTGATAGTCGTATGTCTAAGTCAGAAGGCAATAATTATACTTTGTCTACTTTAGAAGAAAAGGGCTATGACCCACTCGTTTATCGCTTCTATTGTTTGTCTGCACATTATCGCAGTAAATTGAACTTTAGTTTTGATTCTTTAGATAATGCACGCCAAAGTTGGCGTAAACTCAAGGAAAAGTTCCTTGATTTAGGCGAACAAAATGGAAAAGCTGACGAAGAATTGCTCAAAAAATTTCAGGATTATATAAATGATGATATGTCCATGCCTCAAGCTATCGCTGTGGTTTGGGATGTTTTTAAATCATCTTTGTCAGATTCGGATAAGCGTTCAACCTTATTGAAGTTTGATGAAGTCCTAGGATTGGGGCTGAACAATATAAGTGCTCAATCTGTTGCTCCAGAAGAAGTAAAACAATTAGTACAGGCTAGAGAAGTGGCGCGTAGTACAAAAAATTGGTCCGAGGCAGACCAGATCCGGAAAAAAGTTTTAGATCTGGGTTGGGTTATTGAGGACGAGACTTTTGGGCCACATTTAAAAAAGATAGACTAACAAGATAAAGCCCTCCTTTATAAAGATTTGGAGGGTGTTCGTGCTATGCAAAAAAACTTTTGGCAAGAATTTAAAAAACCATTTTTGGCACTAGCTCCTATGGCTGGAATTAGTGATGCAGCTTTCCGTTTGCTTTGTCGTAAGCATGGTGCTGATGTTGTTTATACGGAAAGGATTCCATTGATGCCTTGTATTATGATGCAAAAAAAACTTTAGGCATGCTTAAAAAATTGCCAGGAGAAAAGCCTGTTGTGCTTCAACTTTTCGGTAAGCGTCCAGAACTAGTTGCCAAAGCAGTTAAACATGTCGAGAAGGCGGGATTCTCGGGTATTGATTTTAATTTTGGTTGTCCGGCTAAAAAAGTTGTCAGACATGGTGGTGGCGTGACTTTACTCAGGAATTTAGATTTGGTTCATGATTTACTTAAAGAAGCCTGCGCGAATACAACGCTTCCAATTTCCGTTAAAACTCGAACGTCGATAAACGATGGCAAGAAGAAAATTACGGTTTTTGACTTCATCGAGAAGATCAAGGATCTGCCGATCTCAGCTTTAATGATACATGGACGTAGTTACGAACAAGGCTTTGTGGGCGAAGTTGATTATGAAGTTATTAAGGAAGTGAAAAAAAGATTTAAAGGGGTGGTTATCGGCAATGGTGGGCTTGATACTCCAGAGAAAGCAAAAAAAATGTTGGAGTTGACCGGAGTCGATGGTTTGGGAATTGCACGAGGAGTGTATGGTCGACCATGGATCTTTGAACAAATAAAAGAATATCTGTCCGATAAAAAATATTTCACGCCAGATTTAAAATACATAAAAAAAATGGCCTTGGAACATGCCAAATATAATTCCCGCATGAAAGGGGATCATGGTCTAGTAGAAATGCGCAAACATTTGTGTTGGTATTTCCGTGGATTTCCTCAAGCATCGAGTTTCCGTAAAGAGTTGGTTCAATTTAAAGATATTGATGAATTGAAACAAATTTTTAAACGAATAAAATAAAAGGTTTACTGTCATCCTGAATTTAGTTCAGGATCCCAAAAGTCGTTGGGAGTGATTACTGAGATGCTGAAATAAATTCAGCATGACAATGGAAAAGACAAACCCCGCCGTTCGTGAGAAGGCGGGGCGATGAGACTGGGGACGGATCATGGCCGTCTCCGAGGGCGGGGAGGGGGCGGAAGATCCCTCGGTAGATGGCGACCGCGAGGTCGCGCACCAGACCGGCGAGCCAACGTGCCACCCAGACGGTGCCTTGCCCCAGGTAGGTCAGGCCCTGGCTGAGCAACCAGCCGATCCCGCGCGCGAGCCCCTGGATGAGACTTTTGGCGAGCTTCGGTATGACCTTGGGCATCTGAAGCATGGTCAGAAGCCCGTGGAGGACGAGACCGAGTAGCAGGAGGCCAACGAAGAACGAGCCGATGACCTGTTCGATAGGAACGACTGCGTAGCTCATGCTACCTCCAAGTGGTGACTATTTTTCACTTCCTGACCATAAAGCATATCATAGAACTATGATTTTGTCAAGTATTTTGGCTAAATTTAGAGGATTTTTTGTAAATTTAGTTTAAATATGCTATCATTTAGAGGTCTTTTTAGGGCTTGATTTTACTTAAGAATAAAACTAAAATACAAGAACAAAATCATTCGTATGAATTTAGCAAGCAGTGGCGCAACTCCAGAAAAAATACCTGGATTAGCTGAGCCACAAGAACAAAATTTAACCGAAGTTAGTCCTGGTGTTCAAATAGAACAACAAGCAGAAACTGTTGATGGCGATGCAAGAACTATCATTGGTTCTGAGGCAACTCCTTTGGCTAGTCCAGTTGTTGCAACTCCTGTGGCGCCTGTTGCCCTTGCCCCAGTTATTGCCAAGAGTGAAGATTTAGTCGCCATAGAAAAAATTCTTTCAGAAGGTTTAGAAGATTTATATTCTAAATTACCAGACAATAGAAAAGCAGAATTTAGACAAAAGGGCGAAGAAGCTGCATCAACAATAGAAACAATGATGCAATCAGCAAAAGTTCAAATGAAAAAAGTAATTGGTGTTATACGTGATTGGTTACTTATGATTCCTGGTGTTAATAAATTTTTCTTAGAGCAAGAAACAAAAATTAAGGCAGATAAATTACTGGAATATAAGGCTGGGAAAGAGGGACAGCTTTAAGAACTATGTTTATTAGGAAGATTGGGATAGATTTAGGGACCACTTATACGCTTGTGCATTTGCCCAAGAAAGGTATTGTGATAAACGAACCATCCGTCGTAGCGATTTCTGTCAATGACAGAAAAATTATGGCCGTTGGTGACGAAGCCAAAGAAATGATAGGTCGTACACCAGACTCAATTATTGCAAGTCGTCCTTTAAAGGATGGCGTTATTGCAGATTATAAAACTACCGAAGCTATGCTTCGTTATTTTATTAATAAAGCTTTGGGTGGAATTAAACTTTTTCGTCCAGAAGTGATGGTGGCTGTGCCAGCAGGAATTACTTCGACCGAACGCCGTGCTGTAATTGACGCCACTATTGCGGCTGGTGCCAAAGCTGCTTACATTATTAAAGAACCTATTGCGGCCGCTATTGGCGCAAACATTCCAATTGGTAGCGCATCTGGTCATATGATTATTGATATCGGTGGTGGAACTTCGGAAATTGCTGTTATTTCTTTGGGTGGTATCGTGGCTTCAGCTTCCGTTAGAATTGGCGGGAACAGATTTGATGCTGCCATTTCGGAATATATACGTCGTAAATATAATTTAGCTATAGGCGAACGTACTTCCGAAGATATTAAAATCGAAATTGGTTCTGCTATGTATTCCGAAGGTCCAGCGGTGCTTGATGTGCGCGGACGCGACATGATTACTGGTTTACCAAAAACTATTACCATTTCTGCTAATGATGTTACAGAAGCTTTGCAAAAAGATTTGCAAGGTATCGTCGAAGCCGTTAAAGAAGTTTTGTACAATACTCCACCAGAACTTTCGGCCGATGTAATCGATAAAGGAATTATTATGTCCGGCGGTAGCAGTTTATTGCGCAACATCGATCAATTAGTTTCTCGCGCCATTGGTGTGCCTGTCTATGTGGCCGATGATGCACTTCTCTGCGTGGCCAAAGGAACTGGTATTGCACTTGATAATTTAGATTTATATAAGCGTTCGATTTTGGCAACAAAATAAGATTATGAAAATTGGTATAGATGCCTCGAGGGCAAACAGACCTAAAAAAACAGGAGTGGAGTGGTACTCGTATCATCTGATAGAAGAGCTGAAAAAGATTGATAGAGATAACCACTATTTTTTATATACAAATGAACCTTTACGAGGTCAATTAGCCGAGTGCCCAGAAAATTTTACAGAATGTGTTTTAAAGTGGCCGATTCCACGTTCTTGGACTATTGGACGTTTGTCTGTCGAAATGAAATTTGGCAAAAATATTCCAGATGTTTTATTTGTGCCAGCACATACGATTCCATTGTTAAATCCAGCTCGTTCTATTGTCACTATCCACGACATTGGATTTGAACATATGCCTTCTGCTTATCACTGGGCCAATAAACTTTATCATAAATTGATTATTCAGATTATAAAACTTTTTGCGAGTAAAATTATTGCTGTTTCTAAATTTACCAAGGAAGATGTTGTTAAAACATATCATATCCCGGCCGAGAAAATTTCTGTTGTTTATAATGGTTATGATCAAAACAATTATAAAATTATTCCTGAGGCCAAGCTGATCGTTAAAGAAAAGCTGAAAATTGATTATCCCTATATTTTATTTGTCGGTCGACTTGAACTTAAAAAAAATATCGTTCGTTTAGTTGAGGCTTTTGCTGAGTTTAAAAAAAGGAATGTTAATGATAATCATAAATTAGTTTTAGTTGGGACTCCGGGAATCGATAACGGATTAGATAGAGCTAAAGAAATTATTAAAAATAATAATTTAGAGAACGAAGTGGTCTTAACTGGTTGGCTCGAGGAAGATCTTATCCCGGTTTTATTTAATGCAGCTGATCTTTTTATCTTCCCATCACTTTTTGAAGGCTTTGGCATCCCGGTCATCGAAGCCATGGCTTGTGCTTGTCCGGTAATTTGCTCTAACACTACAAGTCTGCCAGAAGTGGCGGGCGAAGCTGCTTTGATGTTTAATCCAGAAAAAATTGAGGAAATTGTGGCTCGGATGGAGCAGGTGCTAATGAACGAAGCTGTGCAAGAGTCGCTCAGGGAAAAAGGTTTAAGATGGGCACAAAATTTTTCTTGGAGCGAATGCGCTCGGGAAACATTAAAAATATTAACAAGTGACAATAATTTTGCTAAAATATAATTAGATATGACTGCTAAGCTAGAATTTGTTTGGCCTCTTATTGGCCACGAGAAAAATAGGGAATTTTTACAGACTGGGGTTATACAAAAAAGACTGGCCCAGACCTATCTTTTTTACGGACCAGAAAAAATCGGTAAAACAACTTTGGCCAAGTATTTAGCTAAAACAGTTTTTTGCAAGTCTTTTGTCGAATATAATAAACTTAGCAATCTATTAACTGATTCCGTTGCTCCAGCCAAATTGCCTTGCGGTGTTTGCGAAAATTGTTTGCAGTTTGATCGTGGTATTTATCCAGAGTTCTATATTATTGATAGGGAATTGAACGAAAAGACAGGTGAGAAGCGTCAGAATGTAACCATCAATCAAATTAGAGAGTTGCAGGAAAAATTAAATAAAAGAGCATTTTCTAATTCATATAAGGTCGCAATTATCCGTGGCGCAGAAACGTTAACTAAAGAGGCAAGTAATGCCCTGCTTAAAACATTAGAAGAACCAAACCCCAACACCATCTTGATATTGTTAACCACGTCTAAAGAAATGATCTTAAAAACCATTCAGTCGCGATCTCAGAATTTACAATTTTTGCCAGTAACAAAAAATGAGATTCATCAATACTTAATCAGCAAAGGTTTGTCTGTTACTGATGCAGATGAGGTTGCAAGTTTATCCCAAGGTCGACCTACCATCGCATTAAAATATTTAGAGAATAAAGAGATTGTTAAAGATCAAATTGACGAAGGTGGCGCTTGGTTGGATTTATTGAGTCAAGATAATCACAGTAAATTAAAACTAGCGGAAAAGATTAGTAAAGAAAAACTTTCTCAGGATGCGATTGTAAAGAAATTAACAATGTTGTCGACTGTTATCAGGGATTTATTGCTAGCCAGAGCCAATCAGCAAGATTTAATTACATTTAAGAGTTTGACTCCTGTGATGCAAGTATGCGCCAAAGAAAAGGGCGATCAGGATTTGACCAAATTCTTGCAAAATATCGAACAAGCCAAAATTCAATTAGCGCAGAATGTGAATGTTAGGCTGGTCTTAGAAAATTTATTTTTAAATATATAATTTGCAAAAGCAGAAAAAAGCTTTTAGCTTCTAGGCGTATAGCTTCTAGGTGTTTGGCATTTGATTGGTCAGCACCTAAAAGCTAGAAGCTAATTCCTATAGGCTTGGCATCTGCACTTAAAAACTAAAAAGTATGGTCAAAAAAAGTTTATTTTTGTCTCTCCTGTTAGTGGTAATGGTTGGAGTGACTGGTTGTATCACAATTAAAAAACAAGCCGTAGAAACAAGTAATTTGGGTGGAGTTTTTCTTTCTGCTGACAGAATAGAAACTTGGGCAACTCGTTCACAGCTCATGACTCCAGGCGAATTGCCAGGCTCTATTGGGAATGTAAATGCTTATTTTATTAAGTTTGACCCAAGTGATCCTAATTATATGTTCTTGGGCACACAAGAAAGTGGATTGTATTACTCTTATAATGGTGGCGCTGGTTGGGTCCCTGTCCCAGGCTTAGAGTCAACTTCTTTTATCCGCGACATTTCTGTAGATCCAAAAAATAAATGTCGTAGTTTTGTGGCCAAAGGAACTAAACTTTATCGTAGCGAAGATTGTTTAAGAACTTGGAGAGAGGTTTTCTTTACAGATTCTGCAAGTAAATATGTTTCTTCTGTTGATGTTGATTGGTTTGAGCCAAGAAATATTTGGGTTGGTTTGTCTGATGGCACACTAAACCTCAGTGAAAATTTTGGAGATAGTTGGAGACCAATCAAGACTTTCCCTGGTCGAATCAGAAAAATAACAGTTGATCCTTTTGATAGTCGCAAGATTTTTATCGGAGTTATTGATAATGGTCTATACAAAACAGATGATAGAGGCGAAACATGGAATTATTTAAATGACGGTATGAAGGATTTTGTCGGATCAGCGATGTACTATGATTACGTGATTTCTCCGGGGAGTCAAAACTTAGTTCTCTATGCTAGTAAGTTTGGATTATTGCGTAGTTTGGATGGTGGTTTGACTTGGAAGGCCTTAGACATTTTGTCAAAACCAGGCGAAGAACAAATTTATACCATGGCTATTGATACACAAAACGCTAATAATATTTATTACGCTACAGATGCTGGACTTTACAAAACGTTGGATGGGGGAACAAATTGGATCGTAAAAAAAATGCCCACAACAAGAATTGCCATGGAGTTGATGGTGCATCCTAAGGATAGTACTAAAGTCTTTATGGGTGTTTATCAACCAGTAGAACAATAATAAGAGTTACGAATAGCTTCATAAATTAGATGTTCCGAATTCCTGCTTAGCAATTAGATGTTAACAATAATTCGTAACCTCCTGTCAGAATGTTCTATTCGTAACCAATAATTCGTAACATCAATATAGATGTGTTATTTGTAAATAATAATTAATAATAAATAATATGAGTAATGAATTTATAGAAAAGTATCAACAAGATTTTGATTCAGCAATCGAGCATTATAAAAAAGAACTTTCTAACTTGCGTACTGGCCGTGCTAACCCCGGAATGGTAGAAGACATTTTGGTTGATGCTTATGGTGTAAAAACTCCCATGAAGCAATTGGGTTCTGTCTCTGTGCCAGAGGCTAGATCTTTAGCGATTGAACCTTGGGACAAGAATTTGTTAAAGGAAATAGAAAAAGCTTTAACTTATGCTGACCTGGGAGTTGGGATTAGAGTTGATTCAAACTTAGTGCGCGTGACCGTGCCTCAAATGACAGAAGAAAACCGCAAGCAATTAGTTAAAATGATGAACGAGAAATTAGAAGAAGCCAAAATTGCTGTGCGTTCTGTTAGAGAAAAAATTAAAGAAGAAATTAATAAGGCCGAAAAAAATAGTGAGATTTCTGAAGATGGTCGTTATGATTTTGTTGCAGAGTTAGACAAGACTGTTGGAGAAATTAATAAAGTGTTGCAAGAAGCTGCAGATAAAAAAGAACAAGAAATATTGACTGTATAAATTTATGGCTATAGAGCAAAAAATGGATAAGATAGTTAGTCTGTGCAAACGACGTGGTTTTGTTTTTCCTTCTTCAGAAATTTATGGGGGATTTGCGGCTATTTATGATTTAGGACCTTACGGAGTAGAGCTCGCCAATAACATTAAAAAAGCTTGGTGGAAGGCGATGGTCCAAGAGAATGATAATATCGTTGGACTCGACTCAGCAATTTTTATGCATCCAAAAGTTTGGGAGGCGAGTGGTCATGTAACTGGTTTTGCTGACCCTTTGGCTGAATGTAAAAAATGTCATACACGTTCACGGGTAGATCATTTGCTGGAGGATATCAATGTTTTTGCGGATGAAAAAATGAGCGAGGCCGAAATTAATAAACTATTTTCTGATAACTCAGCTAAGATTAAATGTCCCAGTTGCGGAAAATCTGATTGGACTGATGTTGTTAAATTTAATTTATTAGTACAATCGAACCTCGGAAATTTTACCAGTGACTGGACCAAAGATCCGGTTTATTTAAGAGGCGAAACTTGTCAGGGCATTTACATCAACTTTAAAAATGTTTTGGATAGCGCCCGAGTTCGCGTGCCCTTTGGTATTGCTCAAATTGGTAAAGCTTTTCGCAACGAAATTACGGCTCGTCAATTTATTTTTAGAACTCGAGAGTTCGAACAAATGGAAATGCAGTACTTTGTTAAACCGGGCGAGGACATGGTTCATTATGAGGAATGGAAAGCGCATCGGTGGAAATTTTATTTGGATTTGGGCTTTAAAGAAGAAAATTTAAAATGGCATAAGCACGAAAATCTCGTCTTTTACGCTAAAGAAGCTTATGATATCGAATACAACTTTCCATTCGGTTTTAAAGAAATGGAAGGTGTCCATGCGCGCAGTGATTATGATTTGACCCAGCATGCTAAGTTTAGCAAACAAGATTTGAATTATTTGGATCCGGTTACTCAAGAACGTTATGTTCCGCATATAGTCGAGACTTCTGTCGGTGTGACTCGCATTATGCTTGCGGCAATTTGTGATGCGTACGAAGAAGAACCCCCGCCGCTCGCGAACGGCGGGGGAACAAAAGGAGAAGACGAAAGAATCGTTTTACATCTATCTCCAGTTTTAGCACCAATTAAAATTGCAGTCTTTCCATTACTCAAAAATAAACCGGAATTAGTTGCTAAGGCTCAAGAAATTTATCAAGAATTAAGAAAAACTTGGCGCGTGGAATTTGATGATAATGGCAATGTTGGAAAACGTTACCGTCGTCAAGATGAAATAGGCACACCATTCTGCGTTACAGTTGACTTTGATACTATTGAAAAAGATAATACAGTTACAGTCCGTGAGCGTGATTCAATGGAACAAAAGCGTATTAAGGTTGAAGATTTGGTATCATATTTTTCAACGCAAATAAAATAATTTGTTTTGTGTTTGTTCGTAGGGATAGGTCTCGACCTGTCCCCGCGATAAAAAAACTGCCCTTCGCTTTGAGGCTAGGGGCAGTCGTTCGATCAGTACTTCTCGCTCTCGTGCAGGCGGATGGCCTGCAAGTCGTCGGCGTCGAGCGGACCGTAATTGTCGAGTCCGGCAGGGTCGTCGTCGTTCGGATCGTTCATTTCTGCCAGACAGAGAGCAGCGAGGGATTCTTCCTCGAGCGCCTGCGCAGAGGCTTCGGCCGCGCTCAGCTCTTGATCGAGAGGATCCATTTCGTCCTTGTAGGCCGCGTCTTCGTCGAAGCTGTACCAGAAGCCTTCGTCGATCGGGGCGTCCTTAGGGTCGACGGCGGGCGTGTGTTTGGGGTGTTCCTGTTCCCACTCGGCGTCGAGGTCGGCGTAGTAATCGGCTTCACGATCAGCGTCCCACTCGCGCTGTTGCGCGTTTGCTTCCTGGCGCGTGGCGCAGAGGCGGGTCGCATTGGCGCGAACCCAGGCCATGAAGACCTTTTCGTTCACCGTGTAGACACAGTGGAAGTTGAGCAGGATCAGGCCGGGGCGCTGCTTGTTGAAGAGCTCCAGCGTGCGCTTTGCGTGAATCGGATTCTCGAGTGCGAAAGGCAACTTGGCCAGGCAGTAGGACACGAG
>Ga0076118_107_pt2 | contig 27873 bp, 21 predicted proteins | sample RifGroC2_FD_67675 | JGI IMG/M metagenome (GOLD analysis project Ga0076118, IMG submission 67675) | Parcubacteria bacterium GW2011_GWC2_38_7 | reverse complement strand
CGTACGGTGCCGAACGCGCTCACCTGAGCGTAGAGCGCGCCTTCGAGCGACTGGTTGATGTCGAACTTGGCGAAGGGGCGGTTGCCGAGGACCAAGAGGACCTGGCCGTTCGACTCCCACTTGGCCTGCGCGGCCGTGGGGATGAGCATCGTACACAGCAACAGGATTGCGAGCAGGTAGCGCTTCATCGAAGCCTCCAAATGGTGTGACGTCCCGTGAAACAGGACATTCAAATTTATCATAAATAATAAAAAAGTCAAGATGCAAGGCATTAGCGGTATACTAAAATCAACTTTTAAAAAACGTAGTGTCCTCAGCAAGCAAGTGCAATCTGGGATGATCGTTGAGTTTGCCAATCAACTTATTCACGAATTTTGGGGAAAAAAAGGCGCCGAACAAGCTCGGGCAAAATCTATCAAAAATAAAATTTTAACCATATTTACTGCTAATCCTGGGATGTCACAAGAAATTAAATTCAAACAAAATAAAATAGTCGAAACTGTAAATGCAAAGTTTGATGAAAGAGTTTTGAATCAATTAAAGATAGTCGCAGGTGGAATTGACAAAGCCGAAGATGTAGGATAAAACAAGTGTGTACTTAGCTATAAACGTGAGGGTCTTCCATCAAGGAGGTTTCCATGGCAAGCGCACGTACTATCGCTGGTGTGTTTTCTCTCCCTGGCGCAGAAGGTAGCGTGGCGATCATGGTTCCTCGAGCGCGTAAAGAAGATTGGCATCGAATGTTGCTGACCGAGCGCTTCTTCCTGTTCCATAGACATTATTGTAAGGGCCCCTTGAACTTGGTTCGAGTTTCTGCCACCCTGATGGTACTTTATTGCCCCAACTGTGGCATGCGTATTTCGCTTGTCACTCCACACGACCTGCCAAGAACACTTGGCGAAGTAGTAGAAGTTCTCGAAGACATGAAGAAAATCGAGCTTGGTGCTGGTCCTGTCCAGAGATGACTCGTACATTCAGGCTTTCCTTTCACTTGGGATGGCCTGTTTTTTTATGTTGAAAAGCCTTAGTTTCTATGATAGAATAGGTGCATATGAGTATAGGTCGATTTTTTGCAATTTTAGGTGTGGCTACAGGTCTTTGTTGGTTGGCCTGGTTGGCAGTTTTATTTTTTATGAGTCCAACAGAAAATAGTTTTGTTTCTTTAATACTTTTTTACGCTAGCTTGTCTTTAGCTTTTTTGGGTACCTTTTCCTTTATTGGATATTTGATCAGGGGATTAACTAACCAAGCAGAACTGCCGTATAAGCATGTTAAGACCGCAACGCGGCAAGCGATATTGTTTTCTCTCTTGATTATTTTGGCACTAATTTTGCAAAGTTACAGTTATTTAACTTGGTGGAATTTACTGATACTTATCGCTTTACTTGGCTTTGTAGAATTATTCTTTATTTCGTATAAAAAATATAATAAATAAAATATGAGACAGTCAAAATTATTTGGCAAAACACAAAAAGAAACTCCTTCTGATGCTGTAGTCGAAAGTCAAAAGCTTTTACATCGTGCAGGTTTTATACGTGATTCTGTTGCTGGTAGATATTATTTTTTACCATTAGGCATGCGCGTGCACGAAAAAATAGAAAAAATCATTAGGGAAGAAATGGATGCAACCGGGGCAGAACAAATTTTAACTCCAACCCTACATCAACTAGAACTTTGGAAAGAAACAAACAGAACAGATACTGCTGGTTTTGAATTAATGAAAGTTAAAGATAGAAATGGCGGTGAGTTTGCACTTGGTGGAACAGCCGAGGAAATGATTGTTGATATGGTTCGTAAGTTTAATGTCAGCTACAAAGATTTACCATTCAATGTTTATCAATTCTCAAATAAATTCAGAGACGAAATGCGCGCCCGTGGTGGACTTTTGCGTACACGAGAGTTTATCATGAAAGATGCCTATTCATTCCACGAGAATGAAGAGGACTTTAAAGTAGAATACGAAAGAATGTGGAAGACATATCAAAAGATATTTGACCGCATGGGTTTAAAAACTGTTGTCATCGAATCAGATAATGGTTATATCGGTGGGGAGTATTGTCATGAGTTCATTGTTGAGTCGGCTAGTGGCGAAAGTAAAGCATTGACAACAGAGGACGGTTCGTATGCTGCTCACGAAGAAGTTGCCAAGTTTAAACGAGAGAACAAAAACCTCGATGCTCAAATTGCAGAGATGGTTGAAGTTGATGCTAAAAGAGAAAATACCATGCAGGCTGGCGTTGAATTGCATAAATTACCATTATGGCAACAAATCAAAAACGTTTTATTCGTTGATGAAAAAGGGCAATTCGTTTTAGCTGTACTCAGAGGAGATTTATTTGTTAACGAACTTAAGCTTTTACATGTTTCAGGAGCTTTAACTCTACGACCAGCCACTGACGAGGAGATTCGATCTATTGGAACCGAGCCAGGCTTTATTGGTCCAGTCGGATTAGATCACAAAAAAGTTACTGTTATTGGTGACTTATCTTTACGAACTGCGCTTAATTTTTGTACTGGTGCTAATAAACAATATCGTGATGTGCAAAATGTGAATATAGCTCGTGATTTTACTGTCGACAAAGAAGCTGATATCGCTTTGGCTGAAGCAGGTTTTTTAGCTGAAAACGGAAAAGAATTGAGAGAAATAAAAGGAATCGAAGTTGGTAATATTTTTCAACTTGGTTATCACTATTCAAAATTGATGAACGCTACTTTTGCCGGCAGGGAAGGGAAAGAAGAATTCTATTATATGGGTTGTTATGGAATCGGTTTGGGTAGAACTATGGCCACTATTGTTGAGATATATAATGATCAAAATGGTATCATTTGGCCAGAAGCAGTTGCTCCTTATCAAGTTCACTTGTTGAGTTTGGGTGAGGACGAAAAAGTAAAAGAGGCAGCCGAAAAAATATATCAAGAATTACTCGCAACAGGAGTCGAAGTCTTGTTTGATGATAGAGATTTAAGCGCAGGTGTCAAATTAAAGGATAGTGATTTAATAGGTTTGCCAAAAAGGATTATTGTCAGTACAAAAACATTAGAACAAAACAAAGTTGAGTTAAAATTGAGATCAGAAGAAAAGTTCGAGATGGTTGATATTGACTCTATCGCAAAAAAATAAAAATAAAAAAATCAAAGTAATAATTTATTATTGATTTTTATTTTAAATAATATGTTAAGAAGATTCCTGAATAGGTTCTCAAAAAAGATCGGTATTGATCTTGGTACTTCTAATACAACCATTGCCTTGCAAGACAAAGGAATTGTTATTCGTGAGCCATCTGTAGTGGCAATCAATAATAGATTGGATCAGATTATTGCTGTTGGAGAAGAGGCCAGTAAGATGATTGGCAAGAATCCAAAATACATTACTTTAGCTTATCCCTTGGTAAACGGAGTTATCTCTGATTTTGAAGTTACCGAAAAAATGTTCAAATACTTTTTTGATAAGATTTTTCAAGAAAATTTCAATTTTACAGCTAGGCCATCGGTTATTATTAGTATACCTTTGGATGTTACAGAAGTAGAAAAAAAGGCTGTGGAAGATGCTGCCCTTGGTGCTGGTGCCGGTAAAGTATTTTTGGTGGAAGAAATTATGGCTGCAGCCATTGGGGCCCGCTTGCCAATTAACGATGCGTCTGGAAGTATGATTATTAATATGGGTGGTGGCAAAACAGAAATTGCGGTCATCTCTTTGCATGGCGTGGTTATCTATAAATCCATGAAACTTGCTGGAGAAGAATTGAATAAAAATATTATCCAATATGCACGCGATAGATTTAATCTTTTAATTGGAGAAAAAAATGCAGAGGAAATAAAAGTTAAAGTTGGCTCAGCATTTGAACAAGGGGAGTCAATGTCAGTAGAAATGCGTGGGCGCGATCTGATTAGTGGTTTACCACGAGAAATTATTATTACAGATTATCAAGTCAGAGAAGCTATTGCAGTTTCTATTCATAATATTATTGATGCTATAAAAAGTGTTCTAGAAATTACTCCACCAGAATTGGTTGCTGATATTTTTGAAAGAGGTATAGTCCTTTGCGGTGGTGGTTCGCAGCTTAGAGGTATAGAAAAAATAATTTCCAAAGAAACAGAAATTCCTGTTCGTATTGCTGATGATCCGACAACTTGTACTATTCGCGGTGTGATGGTTTTGTTGGATGATGATAATTTGCTAAAGGATATATTATTGCCATCTGCAAATGAAGAAAAAGTAGTTAGATAGTATGCCATTAACTCCCAAGCCAACTAAATTGATAATATTAACAGTAGTAATTATTTTTCTACTGTTTTTTTTACATTACACGCATATACTGGCACCGGTCGAAAGGTTGCTTGTGGCGATAACAAAACCTATTTTGCAGATTTCGTATAAAGTTTCAAATCAAATTGGAACCGAGTATTTGGATTTTAAATCAAAGAGAGAGTTGTTAACTGAAAATAAAGAACTAAAAGATCAATTAGCAATATTGTTAAAAGAAAAAAGTCGTTATCTAAACGAAAACGAAGAAAACGATTTTTTACGAGAACAACTCAAATTTTCTCAAACAATGAATTACGAATTTATTATTGCTAATGTAATTGGCAAGAATGTCGCCGGAGTTCAAAATAGTTTATTGCTAGATTTGGGCCAACAAGATGGTTTAAAAGTTGGACAACCTGTTTTGGGCGAGCAGGGAGTGGTGATAGGAAAAATCAGTAAAGTCGAAAGAAATCGTTCGTTTATGACTCTTGTTAATGATGATTTGTCGCGCCTGGCAGCTAAAATTCAAGGCGTCACAAAAACAATGGGTGTGGTAGAAGGTGAGTTTGGTCTTGGTATAAAAATGCGTTTAATACCGCAGAACGAAACAATCAGCGAAGGGGATGTAGTGGTTACTTCTGGTTTAGAGGAGTTGGTGCCAGCTAATCTTATTGTTGGACAAATAGAAAAGATAATAAAGTCTCCAGAACAGTTATTCCAAGAAGCATCAATCAAGTCGCCAATTGATTTTAATAAAATTTCAATGGTTAATATAATTAAAACCAATGATTAAAAAGTTTTTAAAACATACGCTTATTATAACAATAGTCGCTTTATTACAAGTGGCTATTTTGCCCAATTTGGCGAATAAATTAAACAATCTAGATATTGTGTTAGTCGTTTTAATATTTATTGCAGTAGTTTATAAATTTTATTTTAGTGTTATTTATGGCTTGATACTGGGCTTTTTTGTTGATATATATTCTTCTTTACCTTTTGGAGTTTCTGTCTTGTGTTATCTTTTGACTTTATATTTTGTATATTTGATATTGCAAAAATTATTAACTAACAAATCCTTTTACGCTTTATTGGGAGTAACTTTTATTGGTACGCTTGTTTCGAACTTGTTGTTTTATTTCTTTAAAATTAGTATTTACTTCTTTGGTACAAAAGATTATTTAATCATAAAAAATTATTCAATTATAAGTCTTCAGAATATACCCTGGCAGATCAGTTTGAATTTGTTTTTTGCCTTATTATTGTTCATTGGTTTTCATTTGGGTAGTACTCGATTCAAGGCAGTTTTTATTGACACAACCAAAACATAGTATGTGGTCATATATTAAGCATAAATTTACCAAAAAATTAACTCAAAAAAGAAATGAGAAGAATGATATTTTTGTTGGGAGCAAGTCTTATACAGAGAGCCCAGAAATTAAACTAAGAAATAGAGGCTCTTGGGTAGAGGAGTCTTTTGTAAATTTTTCTGAGGATGAACTGGTAAGCACCAATAAAAATTATTTAGGAACTGTACTTTCCACCAAGAGAATAATAATATTTTGGTTGTGTTTAATGTTGGGAGTACTTTTGCTTTTGACACGTGCCTTGCAATTACAGGTTGTCAAGGGGTCGTATTATCGTTCTGTGGCAGAAAAAAATCGTATTAGGGTTTTTGATTTGCCAGCACCGCGGGGTATTATTTATGACGTAAATAATATTGCGTTGGTCCGAAACGTTCCTACTTTTTCATTATATATAGTACCGAATGATTTGATGTCTAGCGAAAAAAACAAAGACGAGACGCTAGCTTGGCTTAATAAAAATCTCCAAATTAATTCTGATAATGATAATCTGAAAAAATTATTTTCTCTATCAAAAAAACAAAAAGAATATTTTGAACCGGCTTTAGTGCAAGAAGGGCTGGAGTATGAACTTGCCTTAAAGATGCAAATAGAAAGCGCAAATTACCATGGAGCAACAATTGCAATTCAATCAAGGCGAGAATATTTAAACAGAAATGGTGGATCAATGCTTTTTAGCTTGGCTCATATTTTGGGATATCAAGGCAAAATTAATCAAGCAGAATATGAAGCCAGGCAGGACGATGGGTATTTGTTTAATGACTATATTGGTAAAACAGGCTTAGAAGAAAGTTTAGAAAAAGTTTTGCGCGGTGTTTATGGTAAAGAACAAGTAGAAGTAGACTCTAGTGGCAAGGCTATCAAAATTTTAGCAGAAGAAGAAGTTAAAAAGGGTGATAATGTTATTTTGAACATTGACATTCAAATGCAAAGGAAGTTAGAGTCAATTATTCAATCATATTTAAATAAATATAATAAGAAAAAGGCAGCAGCAATTATTCTTGACCCGCAAACAGGTGCCGTTAAATCATTACTTAGTCTGCCTGGTTATGACAATAACATTTTTTCCAAAGGCATCAAAGAAAAAGAGTATAGTCTTTTGTTAGAAGATAAAAATAATCCTTTGTTTAATCGTGTTATTAGTGGCGAATATCCTTCGGGCTCAGTAATTAAACCAGTGATGGCAGCATCTGCTTTAGAAGAGGGGATAATCAATAAGAGTACGTCATTTTTAAGTGTTGGTGGTATTAGAATTGGACAATGGTTTTTCCCTGACTGGCAGGCTGGTGGGCATGGAACAACGGATGTAAAAAAAGCAATTGCTCAATCTGTAAATACTTTTTTCTATATAATTGGAGGTGGTTATGGGGATCAACCTGGTTTGGGCGTTTATAAAATTAAAGAATACTTAGAAAAATTTGGTTTAAATAAAGTCAGTGGGATTGAATTGCCAAACGAGCAAACCGGCTTTTTACCAACTCCAGAGTGGAAGGAAGAAACAAAAAATGAAGCTTGGTATATTGGAGACACTTATCACTTATCAATCGGTCAAGGAGATTTATTAGTCACACCTTTGCAGATAGCAAATTATACGGCTGTTTTTGCCAACAAAGGCACTTTATACAAACCACATTTGGTAAATTATTACTTTGATCAAGATAGCCAAGAATCGCTTGCTGTTGAACCAGAAGTTCTTAATGAAAATTTTATCAAAGAAAATAATATAGAAACTGTTAGACAAGGCATGCAACAAGCAGTTACAAGTGGTAGTGCCAGAATTTTAGGTTCCCTGCCAGTTAGCGCTGGAGCCAAGACTGGTACAGCGCAATGGAATTTGGACGAAGATCCTCATGCTTGGTTCACAGCCTTTGCTCCATATGATAATGCAGAAATTTCAATTACTGTCTTAGTCGAAGAGGGAGAAGAGGGGAGTCAGATAACTGCTTATATAGTTAATGATTTTTTAAATTGGTATTTTCGTGAATATAAGAAAAATCAGAAAAATTAATTGTGCGATAACTTGACTTTGACCAAGCATTTGTTATATTTAATATATAAGGAATAATAACCAGGTCGCGAGACCTGTATTTAATTTAGTGTATTATGCCAGATCAAATTATTTTAACTGAAGAAGGGCGAGTTAAGCTAGAAGAGGAATTAAAGAATTTAAAAGAAGTACGTCGCCCAGAAATTATAGAAAAAATCGAACAAGCCAAGGAATTAGGAGATCTTTCAGAAAATGCAGAATATCATGATGCTAAAGATCAACAAGGTTGGACAGAGGCACGTATACGTCAGATTGAGGAGATATTTAAATTAGCCATCATTAAAGAAGTAACGCAAACAAAAGACAAAATAACTTTAGGGTCAAAATTTGTGGTAAAGGATCCAACTGGTAAAACAAGAGAATTAACCATAGTTGGTTTTAATGAGGCCTCTCCTTTAGAGGGTCGGATTTCTGTAGACTCTCCTATGGGACAAGCATTTTTAAACTCTAAAAAGGGCGAAGAGGTAGAGGTAATAGCGCCACGAGGTAAAATTATTTATAAAGTGGTAGAAATACTTTAAAATAGAGACTAAGGAGGCGCTTTACCAAAAGGCGTCTCTTTGCATTTTTACTTAAAATAAGCTATAATTTGAATATAATTTTATGCAAACAGGGATAAATCTTGCTGATGCTCGAGTTTTATTAAACAAGTACATTCAGCAAGCTAATAATTTAAATCATAGCAGAGAGTCTGAGGTCGTAATGAAGGCTCTAGCTGAACGCTTAGGGGAGGATCAAGAGTCTTGGTCTATCGCTGGTTTATTGCATGATTTAGACTGGGAGTTGGTTCAAGATGATGTTAATGAGCATGGTGTTAAGGTTCAAGAACTTTTGAGGGCAGAGGGTGCTGAGGAAGAATTGATCTCGGTTATTGTTTCTCATGTTGGTGGTTTTACTACTAAATATCCAGAGAATAAGCGAAGTTCCAAGATTGAACATGCTTTGGCTGCTGGAGAAACTGTAACTGGGCTAATTTATGCTTCAGCGCTGGTCAATCCAGAAAAAAAGCTGGAATTCGTCAAAGTTAGTTCATTACGCAAAAAGATGAAAGATAAAAGTTTCGCTTCTAAAGTTAATCGTGATGTTATTATGGAATGCGAACAACTTGGTTTAACAATTGATGAATTTTTGGAGATCAGTTTAAAGTCCATGCAAGCAATCTCAAGTGAAATAGGCTTATAAATATAATTTGTATATGTCAGAAACAAACGAAGAACAAATACGTTTACAAAAATTGACTCAATTAGCTGATTTGGGCATGCAAGCGTATCCGGAAAAGTTTGATAAAAAGCAATCTCTAGCCGAATGTTTAAAGTTGTCTGAGGGTGTTAAGGTTATGACTGCAGGACGTTTGATTATGTTTAGAGATATGGGTAAATTGACTTTTGCTCATATTCAAGATTTTTCCGGTAAAATGCAAATCGCTTTTAAACAAGATGATTTAGGTCCAGATAATTACAAAGCTTTACTTAAAGTAATAGACCTCGGAGATTTTATTGGTGTTGAAGGTGAAACTTTTATTACACATAAAGGCGAATTAACAATTTTAGTGTCAAAGTGGACCTTTTTAGGAAAAGCCTTACGTCCTTTGCCAGAAAAATGGCATGGATTAAAGGACCGTGAGGTTGCTTACCGACAAAGATATTTGGATTTAATTTCCAATCCAGAGGCCATGACTCGGTTTCAGTTCCGAAGTAACTTCATTAAAGCTTTAAGAGAATTTTATTGGTCTAAAGGTTTTTCTGAAGTTGAAACTCAGACTCTATGTTACAAGGCGACTGGAGCTCACGCCCAACCATACAAAACTCATAACAATGCACTCGACATTGATGTTTATTTAAGAATTTCACACGAATTGCCACTCAAAGAGTTGATTGTCGGCGGATTCGAAAAAATATTCGAACTTGGTAAAGCTTTCCGTAACGAAGGACATGATCCTTCTCATTTGCCAGAGCATACACACCTTGAGCATTATTGTGCTTATTGGAATTATGAAGATAACATGAAGTTTTTAGAAGAAATGTTTGATTATTTATTCGAAAAATTGAATTTACCAAAGAAAATAAAAATTAAGGATAAAGAAGGTGTCGAACGTGATGTTGATTTTACTACTCCTTTTGAACGTATTAATTTTGTCGAGCTTATCAAGAAGGATTCTGGAATCGATATTGCTGAGGTACGAGAAAGTGCTGAGCTGATTAAACAAATAAAAGCTAAAGATATTAAGCTAGAAGGCATGGAAGAAATGGGTTATGCCACATTAGTCGATAATCTTTATAAAAAGGTTTCTAGACCTAAAATCACTGGTCCAGCGTTCTTGTATCATTACCCAATCGAGTTACAACCACTGGCACGTCGAAACGATGACGATAAGAGCATTGTCGATCAATTCCAAATCGTTGTTAATGGTTGGGAAGTAGGGAAGGCCTATTCTGAGTTAGTTGATCCAATTGATCAAGAACAACGTTTTGCTGAGCAATCCAAACTCAAAGAAACTGGCGATGACGAAACTATGGAAGGCGATCCAGAATATATTACTGCTATGAAGACGGGCATGCCACCAATCTCTGGTTGGGGTATGGGAGTAGATAGAATTATTACTCTTTTGACTGGACAAGAGAATTTACGCGACGTCGTGCTCTTTCCATTGATGAAACCAAAAGAAGGCGAAGACGAATAAAAAATGTGTTCACACTATTGTCACCCTGAGTTTACTTGTCCAGCACCCAAACATAGTGAGTGGTGCTGGGCCGAAGGGTGACATTTTTTTATAAAATAAACAGCGAGAAATCATTGGGAACTTCTCGCTGAGTTGGACTAGTGACGTCGTGCGATTTTCGTTTGCATGTGGATTGCGATCGGGAGGATAATGATTCCGTAGAGGCGATAAATGAAGTAGTCGTTTGCTTGAACCCCTTCTCTGAGTTTTGGACTTGTTCTCACAATTTCTACTGCCATATCGCCAGAAAAGAAGTTGAGTACGAGAAGGAACACCGCAATAGCGACCATTTGAACCTCCGTATCCAAGGTTTTCGCACCCGAAGTTAGATATTAGCCATATTATAACAACTTGTCAATGATTTGAAAAAAACAGCAAATTAGTGTAAAATTAATTTACGAATAACACTTTCTATTTTGATGTTACGAATTACTGTTTAACAATTAGAGGTTACCAATAATTCGAAACTTCTGATTAGAATATTCTATTCGTAACAAATAATTCGTAACTTCAACTTTATGAAGCTATTCGTAATAAAAATATGTTAGATATAAAATTCATTCGCGAAAACAAAGACCTGCTCCAAACAGTTGCCGGTCAAAAAAACATTAAGGTGGATTTGGACAAGCTGATTAAGCTCGATGACAAGAGAAAGGCTTTAAATCAAAAGATTGACGAACTTAGAAGTCAGAAGAATCAAACATCCAAAGAAATTCCACAAATGGATCCTAAGGATCGAGAAATCGCTTTAGAAAAGATGAAAGTTGTTGATGCTGAGCAAGACAAGTTAGAAGAGCAATTAAAGCCGTTTTTGGTCGAAATTAACGCTTTAATGTTAGAAGTGCCAATGTACATACATAAAGATACTCCGATTGCGATTGATGAAAGTGGTAATGTTTCGATTAGAGAAGTTGGTGAGATTAGAAAGTTCGATTTCACTATCAAAGATCATGTTCAATTAGGCAAAGATTTAGATATTATTGATGGAGAGCGTGGAGTTAAAATTGGTGGATCTCGTGCTTATGTTTTAAAGGGTGATGGTGCAAGACTCGAACAATCACTTTTAAAGTATGCGCAGGATTTCATCTCTCGCAAAGGATATACTCTGATGTATGTGCCAGTTATCGTAGATCGTTTTGCGCTCGAAGGCACAGGTTTTTTGCCTGGGTCAGAAGATCAAATCTATCATCTCGAGAAAGATGATAAATATCTGGTTGGAACTTCAGAGGTCGCTCTGGGTGCATATTATTCGAACGAAGTTTTAGATATCAAGAATATTCCATGTAAAATGGCGGGAATTTCTACTTGCTTTAGACGCGAAGCTGGAACTTATGGCAAAGATACTTCTGGGGTTTATCGAGTCCATCAATTTAATAAAGTTGAGCAATTTATACTCTGTGAGGGGGATGCAGAAAAAAGTCAGGCTATGTTTGATGAGTTAGCTAAGAACGTAGAAGAGTTTTTGGCCTCGTTAAAACTCCCATATAGAATTTTGAATATTTGTACAGGTGACATGGGCCGTGGTAAGTATCAAATGTATGATTTTGAGTGTTGGATGCCTAGTCGTAAAAACTATGGCGAAACACATTCTTGCTCAAATCTTCACGATTTCCAAGCTCGACGACTTAATCTACGCTATAAGGATGCAGAAGGAAAAATTAATTTTTGTCATACTCTAAACAATACTCTTGTAGCCACACCTCGAATATTAATTCCGCTCTTGGAGCTGAATCAAAACGAGGACGGTAGCGTCACTATCCCTGAGGTTCTACGACCATACATGGATAATCAAGAGAAAATTGTCAAAAAATAGAATTGAGTTTAGAAGCTCCGCATTAGTGGAGCTTCTTTGTTTTTAAAACAGGTAAAATCTGCTATAATTTACTATATGAATAATCAAAAAACTTGGGTCGAAGTCGACCAGGGTAAAATTTTAAATAACTTCAATCAATTCCGTAAAAGAGTGGGGAAGGAGGTGAAAATAGCTTCAGTCATTAAGTCGAATGCTTATGGTCATGGGCTAGAAAATGTTGCCCAGATCCTTAAAAACAAAACTGATTATTTTGCCGTTGATTCGATCAGTGAGGCTTTGATAGTTAGAAAGATTTCTAAGCGTCCGATAGTTATTTTAGGTTACACACCAGAAGGGGAGTACGCAAAACTCCTGAACAACAATATTGATCAAACAGTCTTTGATTTGTCTAATTTAATTAAATTGGAAGCTACTGCTCGTCGATTGCATAAAGTTGCGCAAGTCCATTTGGAAATTGAAACAGGGACATCGCGTAATGGCATCCTTTTGGCTGATCTGCCTAAGTATCTCGAGATCATAAAAAAGAGTAAGTCCTTGCACTTAGTTGGTTTGTTTACCCATTTTGCCAATATCGAGGATACGACTAATCATTCTTACGCAGAGAAACAACTCAAGACATATAAAGAAGCAGTGAAGCTGGTAACTCAGTTTGGATTTACAGATTATATTAAACATACGGCTTGTACAGCTGCAAGTATACTCTTTGATAAAACTTACTTTGATATGATTCGCCTTGGTATCGGTTTGTATGGTATGTGGCCATCAAAAGAAACAAAAATAAGTGCTCAAAATAATCAAGTAAAGATAAAATTGCAATCTGCTCTAACTTGGAAGACTCGGATTGCACATCTAAATTCTCTTCCTGCTAAAACTTATGTGAGCTATGGTTGTACTGAAAGGCTCATGCGGGATAGTTTGGTTGCTGTTATCCCTGTTGGTTATTACGATGGCTTTGATCGTGGGCTTTCTAATGTAGGCGAAGTGCTGGTTGGCGGTCTCCGATGCCCAGTTTTGGGACGAATTTGTATGAATATGACCATGATTGATAGATTGATGATGAAGTTGTACTGTTGGGTCGTCAAAAACAAGAAGAAATCTCAGCCGAGACCATTGCTGGTAAGATTAATACTATCAATTATGAGGTCACTACTCGAATCAATCCTTTAATTAAGCGATTTACATTATAAAATATGGGGATTAGTAGTAAATATCAAAAAGATTATTCCAATGCCAGTTTTGATAATCCGCGTTTACTAAAAAAACGGGAACAGCGCAAAACATATTTAGCTCGATTGATTGTTGTGGTTGCCGGTATAGTATTTGTATCCTTAATTTATCTTTTATTCTATGCGAGTTTTTTTACGGTGAGAAATTATGAAATAAACGGTTTGCAAAAAATTAAATCAGAAAATATCGATAATATCCTTAATAACTATTTGAACAAGCGTAAATTATTGATATTCTCTCGACGTAATTATTGGTTGATAGATAAAACAGCATTAAAAGCAGAAATTTCGAAGTATTATTATTTTGAGCAACTGGAGATTAAGCGTAAGTTGCCTAATAAACTTATTGTTAATCTAGTAGAAAAACAACCGATGGTTAATTGGTTTGCGAATGATCTTTGTTTTCAGGTTGATCTGACTGGCTCAGCTATTGGATATTGCGAAAATAATAGTGGATTGCTCTCTATCAGAACTTATAAGCTTGAGGAAGTGAAGATAGGTGACCAAGTGATTGGTGCTTCTGCTTTGCAATATATAATAAACCTTCATAATCAAGCAATTGGCACTCTCGGAGAACGTTATACTCCTTTATATTATGAATTGTCAGATAAGCTTCTGACTGCAAAATCAGATGCAGGTCCAGAGGTTCGCTATAACTTGGAGCTTGAGATAGGGGAACAGGTCGGTCGTTTGGGTTTATTGACTCAAGATAAAGAGGTTAAGGATAACTATCAGAAACTTAAGTATATAGATCTGCGTTTTGGTGATAAAATTTTTTATCAATAATAATTCTCTTAATTCTCCCTTGTAATATTTTGCGACACAGAGACTAGGAGTATCAATAAATAGGTGATATTAAGAAGACCTAGTCGTCGCTCTATGTGGAATGATCATCTCTGTGCAAGAAAAAGGGAACAAATATTTTTCAATTTTTTTTTGACTCTTGTACCATCGAAAAATCAGTTTTTAAACGATTTTGAATGATTATCCACACCTGCATTTGAAATAACAAATAATTAAGGCTAAAATATAACTGGGTATAATATCTCTTACACTCAGTTAATAACTACAGTATCATGCAACTAGGAAAGTACAAGAAAATATCAAATTCCCTATCTAAAAGCCTCGAAGATATATTGCGGGAAATGTATTTAGATTTAAATATGTCATCAATTGAAATCGTGAATTATTTTGATATACATTTAGGGATTAAAATAACTGCCAGATCTATCCAAACAAAGTTAAAGCAGTATGGGTTAACTCGATCCCCTAGCGACCGTTTTAAGTTGGCTATAAAAAAAGGAAGAATGGATTATGCCCCAAGGCGTAAAAAAATAAAATCTTCTGAATTAAGAAAAGGGATAACCTTAAAGTTACGTTATGAAATATTTGCTAGAGATAATTTTCGCTGTGTTCTTTGTGGCAAAACGGGCCAAGAAGAGTTGCTGGTAGTAGATCATATAAAACCAGTGACTTATGGAGGTGATAATCAATCTGCTAATTTGAGAGTATTGTGTCGAGCATGTAATTTAGGGAAAAAACTATATGAAAACGAAAAATAACGTAAACGAAAAAGATCTATTACCATTGAGTTTGGACTTTATTGTTAGTCTAAAAGCCAATGGATACTCACAAGAAACATCTTATAATTATAAGCGGGATTTGGAAATATTCAACAATTTTTTAATTACGTCAGGGATAAAGTTTAAGCAATTCGATAAGAGACAGGTATTAAATTATAAGGCATATTTATCATCTTCGAGCAGAAATACGGCGCAAAGAACAAAAACAGATAAAGTTTTAAGCGCATATAGTATAAATAGAATTTTGTCGAGTTTAAGGATGTATTTAAAGTTTTTAGATGAAATGGACTATGATATACCGGTAGTACCAAGCCATATTAAGCTTGTAAAAACACCTCGTGTGCATCCTCATGTCCCGGAGTTACGAGAATTGGTGGCGATGTTAGAAGTCCCCATCAAATATGAAACAAACAAATTTGTTGCATTACGTAATCATGCTATGTTGGAGATGTTATTTGCAACAGGGATGAGAATTTCCGAGTTGATAACCTTGAAAACAGATCAAATCGATGGGAGTGGTAAAATTTTTATTCGTGGTAAAGGAAAAAAAGAACGGTTCGTGTATTTAACTCCCCGAGCCATATCAGTTCTTGGAAAGTATATGTCCAAAAGGCCAGCAAATCATGATTTTCTTTTCGTATCACTGCGTGGGCTTAACTCGGCTAATAAAAATAAGTCTATTTCGACTAACTATTTACAAGAAAGAATAAAGACATATAGAAAACACCTAAATATTAACATTCCAATCTCGGCGCATACCTTTAGACATGGCTTTGCAACATATTTGGCTGAATATGGAGCAAATCCGGCTGCAATACAAGTTCTCCTTGGGCATGAATCACTTGATACCACCACTCGTTATGTAAATACTTCTGATCGTTATGCCGAAAAAGCACATCATAAATATCATCCATTAAACAAAGTTGAAAAATAATAATACATAGTCTATGATGAGAAAATTTTGGCAAATCATGGGAGGCACATATCTTTTTTTCTTTAAGAGAAAAAAAGTGATACTTGGTTTAATTTTTACAGTTTTAATTTTAGGCCAGATATTTGTTTCGGTTTGGTTGGTAGTCGGCCAAGCTCAAATAAAAAAGGACATGAAGAAAAATCAGGACAGTGTTACAAAGCTACTTAATAAAACTTATAGTCAGGCTTGGCAAACAAATACTAAGTTAAATCAAAAAACCGCACCAGTTGCGCCAAAGCAATAAAATGATATCCACAGTTTTATTCGGTTTGACTCTTTACCCTGTTATAATGAATTTATGAGTCCAAAAAGGGATGATTTGTTTTAAATAAATATTAATTTTTAATAACTATGTTAAAAGTAGCAGATTTTTTTAAATTTTCTTGGCTTTCCAGGGGCCTGAGGAAAATACGTATCATGTATTTAGTCGTTTTTTTGATGTTAGCCGTACAAATAATTTTGTCGGCTTTTTTGTTTGCACGTTTACAAAAGTTAGATGCTAGTTTTATCGATTATCGCGAAGCTTCTATGAAGCGTATTAACCAAATTTATGGCCAGGTCTATTCCCTCTCGACTCGTATTGAAAATAAAAAATAATAAATTTATATATAAAATAAAAAAATACGAATAGCTGTTGCGAATAGCTACATAAATCGGATGTTACGAATTACTACTAAGACATGATTGTAAAACAGTAATTCGTAACCTCAATATAAAATGTCCTATTCGTAAAAAATAATTCGTAACTTAAAAGTATGACAAAAACAATTTTTATGAGTCGCACCTTTGTCAGTATCGTCGCTTTGGTAACCATTTTTACCATGAGCGGAATTACTGGCCTTGTTAACCCCACCGAAGCTGCAGAACCACCTCTGGACCCACCGTTAACAACAGCTTTGGCATATTCTGATATCGATGGCCCGGCGACATTATCCCTGTCGGAACCGTTTATTGGTGCAAGAACGGTTGCGCATTTTGATTTGGCAGGAAATGATGAGCCCTTAAGTCAATTTGTTGTTATGGTTCAAGGGTCTAATGGTTTTGATCCAAGTACAGATTTAGGCGCAGCCGATGATATTTCTTTTTCGCTTGGAACGGTTGAGCAACCTCAGGCAATGGAAGACTTTACTCATGTTATTTTTGGCAACAACCCTCAGCCAGCTGGACCTCCGGGTAGTGGCATGTATGCATATGTGCTTAATCCTACTGTTGATGCCCCACTGATATCAGCACCAACCACATACTATTTAAACGTTTTTTATCCTGAAACAGCCGTAGAAGGACATTCGTTTACAGTAATTGTCCCGACAGACGCAATTGTTTCCGGAGAGTCTTCTGCCATATTTACTAATACTGGCGGAGACCTGGTTTCTGCCCTTATCACTATTGGTGAAGTTGGTCCACCCCCAGAAGAAGGAGGTTTTTCTTTGATCGGTTATGGTCCGATGCAGGAAATGAACATTCCTAAATACGCACCAGTAGATTTCTTTTTTAATGATGATATAAACAATGCAGTTGCAGCTGATTTGGCTACTTACTTCCAAACTGACCCCGCCATTGATGGACAATGGAACCTTTTTGATGAATATTGGGGTGATTATCATGTCTATCGTGTTGGCTTTTTTCCTGCTGAAGGTTGGGAAACTGATGTTTCTTATGACATTAAAGTTGCCAAGGCTGTTACGAATACATCTGATGAAGTTTTTACAGTCAGTTTAGGTGGCGGTGATGGCTTCGATTATAGTGATATGGCTTCGGACGATGATTTTTATTATTTTACGATTATTGGTAGCGATCAAGAAGATAGTGGTTACTTCCCTCCTATGGCTTTCCTTGGTTATCCTGGTAACGAAATGCACAATGTTCCAATTAGTTTGCAACAAATTGGCGTTGAGTTTGATCGTAATGATATGGATGCGACTAAATTTACTAATGATAATATTTACTTAGTAAAAGTTATTCCAGGTAGTGGCGAGGTGCCAGTTGAAAATGTTACTCTGTCCCCTACTACTGGATTATCTAGAACAGTTAGTTTGTCTGGTTTTACCTTAGAGACTAATGCAAAATACAAAGTTTATGTGACGCGTAACGTTATGGATAGTCAGGGTAATAGATTAGCTGGTCAATTTACTCAAGGTAGCGAACCAGGTCCTTTCTCCAGTAGTTTTTATACCGGTACAAGCACAGCGCAAATGTCAGCGCAATATGTAGGGACTAATTTAAATTTTTACAGAAACGGTGCTGGGCAAATTGTAAATGTACCAACAGCAGAAAATATACGTCTTTCTTTCAATAATCCATTGGCTGCTACTACCATAGATGACAACATTGATTTTTCACCTTCTCTAGACTGCGAGGGCGATGATTTTACCGAAACATATGATGCTAATTCATTTGAAGTCGTTGTGGTCCCAAATTGTCTTTTTACTGCATCCACAGAATATACTTTGAGTTTTGCGAATTTTGAATCAATTACAGGTTCTGCTGTTGCCTCTGGTAGTCTTACGTTTACCTCTGGTATTGCAGACGCAGCTCAACCACGAATTAACTCAGTAAGAGCAGATAATTATGGTTTGATTATTGAGTTTAATGAACAAATGGATCAAACTCTAGCTGAAAATAAAGGTAATTATACTTTAAAAGTGCGCAATGATCAGACTGCTTGGGATGGAATTACTGCTACTCCCCTTTCCAATGCTGTTGTTCGCTATAAAGGAGATGAAAAAACTGTCTTTATTGATTTATCATTGATTCCAGGCGCAGAGTATCAACTTACAGTTAGTGGAAATTTGACTGATATGTCAGATAATCCTCTTTTAACTGATGATAGTATTAATGTCCGTACCGGCAATGTCATGGATGCTTCAAAATTTGCTGGTGGACAAGGTACTCAGGGTATGGGGGGTACAAGTTTTAACATGGGTGATATGGGCGAAATGCCTATTTCCGTCCGACCAATGTCAAAATTAGTGGGTGCTACAACAAAATATTTTATAGATTTACCTATTAATCAGCAAATTGACGCTGGTGGTAAAATTGAACTTTGGTTTCCTCAAGGATTTATTGCTTCGGCTGCAATAAGAGATGCCCAAAGTCCAATGAACAATGATTTCAATGGACCTGGTTCTGGCAAACCGACATTTGCAAATTCTGACCCTTCAGGAACTGCTAGTAATGGGGTTGTAAATGATGGGATTGGTATTATTGGAGAAAGAACTGCTGTCATAAAACTAAGTGAAGGAACCGGTGCTCGAGATTTTTTGCATATTGACTTGAGTAATATCATCAACTCTTCTACCGTAAAAAAAGAAGATACGGCTGGCTGGCAAGTGAGTATTATGACTTATAATTCTTCCGGAACAATGTTAGAGGGGCTTACTTCTATGCCTTTTTTTACAGGCGAAGGAGGATCTAATACATTAATTGTTAATATCGAGGGTGTTAGTGATGGAGATACTGGTTCTATGGGCGTTTATCTTTTTTCTCCTATGGTTGGCAAGTGGATGCAAACAGTAGAGTTAAATGGTGACGAAGAACCAGGCGCTGAAGATGGGAGTGTGGAATTTGAAAACTTAGAAGAAGGTTGGTACGAACTTTTTACTGATCCGAATGTACAGTTAAGTGGAACTTCGTATTATGGAAATTCATTTATGGATAAGGTTTATGTTTTTGGGGGTGAAATAGAAAAAACAATTAATTTAAGTAACGCTGCGACACAATCAAATGTCTATCCATTAGGAATTACTTTAATTGGCAATTTTACCACTGATGGTAGTGATGATGATATTGATGTTTTTGCAGGCTCACCAATGGGTTTTAAGGCTCTAACCTTAACTCCTGGTGATACTGATGGTTACGAAACAACCTTATATTTGCCAGATGGTCAATGGAATGTTGGGATGGGTCCGGCTATGAACGCCAGCTCAATGACTTTTGTGCAAACAGACTGGACTCCACCACCAAACCGGTTGGTTAAGGTATGGAATAATGGACAAAATGCTAGTGTTCAAGATGTTGTTCTCGATATTAGTAGTATAGAACAATACACAATCACAGGCTCGGTTACAGACGAAAACGATGTGGGTATTTCTGATGTAGAAGTTTATGCATATCAACCTCAGGCAGAATATGCAAAACAACATGTAAAAACGCAAACTGATGGAACTTTTTCTATGCAAGTTGGTTGGCCTGGAGTTTATACTGTCGGAGCAAATAAAAAAGGCTTACCAGAAGGGTCACAAAAATCTGTAGCCGTAAATGATGATGTGGATAATGTGAATTTTGTAATGAATAAACCACCTTACACTATTTCTGGTATGATCAAAGATTCGAGTGGTAATGGCATCCCTGGCGCTCCGGTTTGGATTTATCAAGTTAATGGTGGTTTTGGTTGGGCAAATTCTATGGCTGATGACACAGGTGCCTACATCCTTTATGTTAACGAAGGAGATTGGATGGTAGAGGCAGACGCTAATGGTGTTGGTAAAATGCAATATACTGATACTATCGAAATAACTGATGAGTCTGTTAGCGGAATTAATTTACAGCCAGATGCTGATTTGGATTATGTGACAATCTCGGGCAATGTTTCAATTGACGACAGTGCCTATGCCTATGGTCCAATTCGAGCTGTTAAGTTTAGCTCTGGTGGTCAATTTCTAAATCAACAATTTGGAAGTCAAACTGATAGTGAGGGGAATTATTCAATTGATCTTCCGGTGGGAACTTATCGTGTCGATATTTGGGCTCCTAGTTACGGAGAAATCGAGCGAACAGATGCGGATGATTATCCAAATAATCCAGCGAATGTAAATGCAACCGAGGGAGAGGTGGAAGGAGTTAATATTATAGTCGGCTCAGGAGATTTAATTGATGTGGTTGTGGATTTTGATAATTACGACAGTGGCGAATATGATGGTGCGCAAGCCTTTGTGACACTTAATGCAGTTAATGTTGCAACAGGGATTCCGACAGGCTACCAAAACAATATCATGATCAAGGACATTTCTGATGATTCTACTCAAAACATTATTAAGGTAAAAGAAGGAAATTATTTGGCTTTTGTGCAAGTCCCTGGGTATGGAGAATTTGTTCCTTTAGAAGGACGTTTGGATGCAGATACTACTCCTGGGTACATTGATGTTGGAGGTGGAAGTTTAGACAGTAATACTATTACTATTAGTTTGCCGTCCGCAGACGGATTGGTAGCAGTCACTGGATCAGTTGTTGATGCAGAAGATACTCCAGTACAAAACGCCTGGGTAACGATAAATAATTTCCAAAAAGGCTTTAACCGCGGTATGGCTACTGATAGTAATGGTGAATTTTCTATCAGCCTACCTATTATTGAATCAGGTAATTATAATATTGCTGTTGGTAAGCCTGGATACATGGCTGTGGCTCCAGAGCAAGTTGAATTAGCTGATGAAAATGAGAACGGTGTTGCTGATGCTACTTACGACTTTACATTGCAACAGCAAACAGCCACAATCTCTGGATATATTTTTGCTGATAAAAACGGAGGTACAAATAACGCTTTTGATGCTGGAGAAGGACTTTCTTATGGTTGGATTTTTGCACAAGAAACAACAACTGGCATGGTAAGTAACTCCCCTGTTGACGGTAAAGGATATTATGAATTGGGTGTTGTAAATGGAACCTGGGAAGTTTTTGGTAATGCTGATGGATATGCTCAAACACAGTATAAATCTAGTGGAGTACCAGCAACTCTTATTGTTAATGGGGCTAATTTAACCAGTAAGAACATTGAACTTGATTTACGCGATGGCTGGAATAAAAAAACAAAGAAGAGCCCAATGACATTGAATCAGGGCGGTACCATTGATGACACTTCATCTACTGGAACTGGAGTTAAGTTGGTGGTGCCGGCTAATGCTATGGGCAATACAAGCGCCTCAGGATCATTCAATATATCTAACACAACTTCTGTTTCATCATCCAATACCGCAAAACCATTTGGGATGGAAGGTAAGGTTGTTAGTGCTGTTGATGCAGATGGTAAACCAATTACCAACCTAAATGATTATATTGATATAGAAATGTTGGTTCGGGGTGATGAGGTTGAAGAAGAAATTGTTGACGACAGAATGACGGATACTTCAGAATTACTTTCTGCGCAACTTAATTATTATGACAGTTCCAATGATAACTGGGTTGGCTTAGAGACAACTCGTACAGCGTATTATTTAGAAGAGGAAGGTGACGCTGAGTGGAAAGTTTACACCAGCGATGATCAAGGTTTAACTGATTATGAGGCCTTTGTAACAGATGCGTTAATTGATGAAACATTTACAGATTATGCTGATTATAAATTAGTTTATAATGCCAAGACAGATCACTTAACGACCTTTAGTGTTACCACTTCCCTAGCCATTGCTGGTGGAGACGCAGAACCTGATGCTGAAAATAATGATCCACCAAGAAGCGGTGGCGGAGCTGGAACTATTATCGTCCCTGTAATTGAAACTCTAGTCGATAAAGCAACAACAGTTGCATTGACTACATCCAATTCTACTGTTTCCTTAACAAAAACAGGCATCATGAATTTTATAAGTTCTGGGTTAGGGCATAGTTTGACACTTAAAAACGTGGATACAACGGGCCAGTCAGTGATATTGACTGTTGCCAGCACTCCATTTGATGTCACTATAGAATTGGACAAGACAGCGCAGGTTGATATTAATAATGATGGTATTAAAGATTTGGAAATTACAGTTTCTACAATTACTAACGCAAATAATGTTAAATTGTTGGTTAAATTATTGCCTGGGTCAAGTATCATTTTACCAGGGACAGAAGTTGTAATTACTCCACCTGTAACTGAAACACCAGTGGCTCAAACAGTAACAAGCGACTACCTGCCACGTAAGGCAACTATAACCAATGCTGCTAGCGAACAACAGGCTTTGACAGATTTTATTGCTTTGACAAAGCTCGAACCAACAACACAGGCAGATAATTGGGTGCTTGATTACTTGGCTTATGGCAATTCAACTCGTACCTTGTCTATTACTGCAAGAGAAAGACGTGGTTTATTGGATGATTTTATCGCAATTTACGGCAATTTACCAAAGACCGAAAGTGATTGGAAGGCCTTGGCCGACATAGCTGCTGGTAAAATAACTCCTAAACGTGTGATAGCCGAAGAAGTTAAGGCTATTAAGGAATTTGTTAAAATCTTTAAACAAGGTGTTAATTTTAAAGATAAAACAAACGAATCCTTTGTCCATAGATTGTCTTATAGAATGCGTGCTGATCAAAGAGATTTAACAAAGGAAAAATCTGCAATACAGAAATTCCTAAAGGTTTATCAGAAGTTGCCTAGTGATGGTTATGCCTGGTCTATCGTAAGAGCTCTTGCCTATTCTGGAATTCTAGATAAATAAGGGAATCAAAAGACACCCGTGTTATGAGGGTGTCTTTTTTTGTTACTAATTTTTATGGAAGATAATTTAGAGGATTGACCGGTATCCCATTTAATCTGACTTCAAAGTGTAAATGCGGTCCAGTTGTTAAGTTCCCTGCTCCCGGTGTGCCAGGCATCCCTCCTGTCTTACCAATTACTTCTCCCTTGCTAACAAACTCATCATTCCTAACAAATATTTTGCTTACATGTCCGTAGACAGTGGAAAGTCCATCGCTGTGGATTAAAGAAATGTAGCTATACCCCATTCCTGCGTCTCGGACATTTAAGACATAACCGTCGGCTGGTGCTGTGATTGGGGTACTTTGCTTGACTGCAATGTCTATTGCTGGATGTTCAAATAAATAGCGAAACGGATATTCTGGATCATGGAAGGTGGTAGTTATGCGACGACCAGAGACTGGCCAGCCAAATTCAGAAGAGGTTAATTGCTGAGGTTTGGAACCAAGCTTGCTCCGCAATGTTTTTTCCATCTGAGTAATCTGCGCACTGACTGCGTCTTGATCCCGTTTGGCTTGCTGATACAATTCGTTATATTTTTTTTCTGATTGTTTTGTGGTTACTAGTAGAGTGTCTTTGTATTGCACCTCCCCATTAATTTCGATCTTCTTTAATTCGAGATCATCTTTTAGTATCTCATATTCTTTTTGCTTGGCTACTAATTCATCTTTTTTACTGGTTAGTTCATTCTTTTGAGTTTTTAAATCACTAAGACCACTTTGTAGATTGATTTGAAGATCTTTAGTGTATTCAATTTGATTGTAAAAGTCCGAGATGGTGTTATTGAGTAGAAAAATATGTAATTCGTTCTTTTGGTCGTTCTCATGTATTTCCTGAAGGACAGCTCCTAAATTCAACTTTTGATTACTGATTTTGTCGCTGGCAGTGAGAATTTGTAGCTCCATTTGTCTAGTCTCGAGCTTGGCAGTGGTAATTTCTTGTTCTGTGGCTTTGATGTCTAAATTTGCTTTAGCAATTTGATTGTCCAAGATCGAAAGTTGATTGGCCAGGGAGGCTGCCTCTTGCTGTTTTTTTCTAATATTTTCTTCGTAAATGGACATTTGCTTCTTAATAGCATTTACATCACTCTTTTTTTGTTCTATTTGCAAGCTGAGGTCATCTGTCGTTTCTGCCTGTGATATAAAAGGTAAAAATAAAAACACTAAGCTTAGTGTTATTAGTATTTTTGTTTTTGGTAGCATTCTGTTTTGTTTTTGGTGTTAATCACCGCGTAGGTGCAGGTTGCGACCTGCACCTACCGATTGGTTTGCTTTTTTATTATAACACAGAGCTTGCTAAACCAATAGATCGATCGCTTTTTGTATTCTGTCGGTTGTTTTTTCTTTACCTAAAGCAGAAGCTAACTCAAATGGGCCTGGAGATTTGTCTTTTCCAGAAAGTGCGTAACGCAAAGGCCAAAGGATGGACCCAGTGTCAAGGTTGTTTTGCTGAATCAAGGCTTTGAGATCGGCCTCAATTTTTTCTAGACTAAAGGACTCAGCATTGAGTTCATTAAAATATTGGAGCAATAATTTTAGATTATTTTTTGTTTGTTCTTTATCAGATTTTTTCCAAACTAAATTTTCGGTTGGATATTCTAGATTACTTTTCAGCATAAAATCAATTGCCTCTGGTAAATCGCTTAATTTTTTGATGCGAGATTTTTCTAGCGTCAAGATACGATTTAATTCTGTTGGTTTAATACTCCCTCCTGTTTCGTTGATAATTATTTTATCGCTAGAAAAAGTAAGCAATTCTGCTTTTGCTAAATAAGGTTGAGCTAATTCTAAGAATTTTGAATCAGAACTTTCTCGCATGTAAATTCCATTGATCCAATCGAGTTTATCAACATCAAAGACTGCCCCAGCCTTATGTACATTGTCGAGTGAAAATTGATTGATGAGTTCATCGAAAGTATAAACTTCTTGTTCTGTTCCCGCATTCCAACCGAGTAAGGCAATGAAGTTAAGTAAAGCCTCTTTTAAGTATCCAGAAGCCACAAAGTCAGAAACACTAGCATCGCCATCGCGCTTGCTGAGTTTTTTGCGTGTTTTATTTAAGAGTTGAGGAAGATGTGCAAATTGTGGCATTTGCCAACCAAAAGCTTCGTATAATAAAACATGTTTTGGTGTGCTGGCTATCCATTCATCACCACGTAGGACTTGAGTAATTTTCATCAGATGATCATCAATGACATTGGCAAAATGATAAGTTGGGAATCCATCGGCCTTCATTAAAACATAATCATCGAGATTTTTTGTATTAAAAATTATTTCGCCACGAATTAAATCATCACAAATAACATCTTTATTCTCTGGCATGCGAAAACGGATCACGTGTGGTGTCCCCTGTTTTAATAAAGATTGGACTTCATCTTTTGATAAATCGCGACAAAGATTGTCATATTTGGGAGCCTGTTTGTTTTTTATTTGATCTTCGCGTAAACTGTCTAAGCGTTCCTTACTGCAAAAACAATGATATGCTTTGTTCTTATCTAAAAGGTCATGTATGTGCTGTTTGTATATCTCTAGTCTGGCCGATTGCGTATATGGGCCAAAATCACCTCTTTCCTTTACTTTTCCGTCTTTTGTGAGATATGGACCCTCGTCCCCTTCTATATTTGCCCACTCTAAAACCTTTAATAAATTTTCTACTGCTCCGGGGACTTTTCTGGTTTGGTCTGTGTCCTCGATGCGAATTAAAAATTTACCTTTATAATGCTTGGCAAAAAGGAAGTTATAAAGGATGGTTCTAAGGTTTCCAATATGCACCAATCCGGTTGGGCTTGGCGCAATGCGAACACGTACGTTTTGAGTGTTAAGTTTTTCCATAAATTCACTAAAATTCATCAACATTATAGCTCATTATTACACTATAATCAAAAAAATAAAAAAGCAAAAAAACAAAAAGTTAACCGTGGCATGTTTCTTGCTTTCTTGTTTTCTTGCTTTCTTGATTATCGCTAAACTATAATATAGGCTTTTTTGATTAAATTTACACAAATTTATCAGTTCTATTTGAGTGGTCTTGACAAAACCAGCAATATTTGCTATAATACTTTGTTAAATCAAGTGTCTACCATAGCTTTTTGAGGCTGACTATAAGTAGGCCTTCTAAAGGTGTGAGTACACCAAGCGTTCTAGTGCTAGTTCTCAAACGTTCGAATTTTCCTGAGGAGGGTGCCATGTACACGAAGCTGCGTAACGCGAAGATCGGTGTCGGTCCCAAGACGATCATCCTGCTCGAGAAGGCCGGTCTGAAGACGGCCAAGGAGATGATAGAAGCGGGGCTCAAAGGCATCATCGACGCCGGGATCCAGGAGTCGGTCGCGGTCCAGATCATGGAGATCGCGCTGGCCAACCAGACCGACGCCAACCCCAACGACGCTGTCATCGAGACCGTCGTGAAGGACGACGGCAACGACGGCACCCAGATCGACAACTCGGCCAAGGTGACCGAGCCCGTCGTCAAGACCGAGAAGCAGGTCGGCGGCCTGGGCGCCAAGCTCATGGGCGCCGGCATCGACCGCAACGCTCTGCCCCTGACCGCCCCCGCGAAGCCCGAGCCCCGCCCCGCGCCGACCACCAAGGCGCAGAAGCCCGGCTTCAAGGCCGAGGGGACCAAGGGCGACGCCACGAGCAAGATCCTGGACCTCGGCCTCACCGAGACCGTGCTCTTCACGAGCCCCGTCGAGATCCGCCCCCTGTTCGATCGCCTGCCCGGTGGGCTCGTGCCCGCGACGGCCATGGATATCCGTCACTTCTACCCGAAGTGCCGGCTCTGCCACGACGGCGCCAAGCCGGCGAGTATCGACGACACCATGGTGCTGGTGATGACGACCACCAAGGAAGGAACGAACCCGAAGGTCTCGAGCACGTGCGTGTGCAAGACGCACAGCGAGATCGCGAAGGCGGGCGCGATCCTGTTCGCCAAGCAGCGTCAGCAGGCCGAGAAGGCCCTGATGGTCATGGTCGAGTTGATCCCGCTCCGCAAGGCGTGGGAGAACCTCACCAACGCCTGGAACAGGCAGATCGCCGAACGCAACTCGGCGGCCACGCGTAAGCGGCTGGCCGACGAGAAGGCGCAGAAGCTTCGCGGTGCTCGACGACAAGGACGGCTGGATGACGCAGGCCGAACTGGCGTCGTTCGCGAGCCCCACCGAGATCCACGTGTTCGACATGGGCCTCGAGGGTGATCGCGCACGCGAGCTGGGCGTCCTGCCCAGCACCCAGCAGACCGAAGCCTTCGGTCGCGCCTGGGACATCGCCATGGCACACTACCTGGTGTTCCTGGCGAAGAAGCCCCCCAAGACCCCGGCCGAGCACGAGAAGCTGATCCAGGAGTTGCGGGCCCGCCTCGTCGAGAAGCGACTGGCCATCCCCATGCTCCCGATCGTGACGCTCGCGCGGTGGTTCAAGCATCCGACGCACGAGGCGCAGAGCGAGTGGCGCTACCTCGTGG
>Ga0076118_112_pt1 | contig 31098 bp, 34 predicted proteins | sample RifGroC2_FD_67675 | JGI IMG/M metagenome (GOLD analysis project Ga0076118, IMG submission 67675) | Parcubacteria bacterium GW2011_GWC2_38_7 | reverse complement strand
TGAATTCGAAGCTCGTTTTTCACATCAAGAATTGTTTAAATATCCTCTAAATTTCCTTAAAAACTCGTTATCCACTGTGCCTCTTGCTTTTTAGTACCCCCCCATGAGATCTTGACAAATTTACAATAATAAGTTATATTAAAAAGCTGTGCCGGGTACGCCTTGCACAGAGTGTAACCATTTTGAGGTGGGGTATGCCCCGCAATCGTCAACGTCAGTTAGATGATGTCCTGTTGGCCAATCGGACACCACTCACCGACGAAGAGTGGACCGAACTCCTCGAGATTCAGCTCCGTCAATTGAAGCCGTATCTCAAGTACATGCCGGTAGAGCCGTTCCTTCAGTTCCATTTTCTGCGTGATACTTTCAAGCGTCGAGTCGTGGAACTTCTTTGCATCATGAACTACCAGGACCAAGGGAGATCCATCAAGAAGGATGATTTCTTTAGCGATCGGTACGGACTTAACGTTCGTGGTCTTTTCCTGTCTGAAAAGCGGGAACCTGTTGCTGGAGATAGTAGTCTCATTGGAACCTGTGGGACTTGCCAGCTTTTAGGAATTCTACGAGATGGCAAGCTGATGCTCATTACGGTAACCTTCGAGCGATCTTGTTTCGGCTCACCGACAGTCGCCACCGGATATTACGAGAGGGTTACCTCGGTCAAAGCAGAAAGAGTTGATTTCGCCGTAGTGGCCAAAGCGTTGAACCGATCTCTTTATGAGATCCTTACTTGGCTACACCAGAAGATCGACGAGTTCTACGTCATGCGCGAGCAACTGTTTCGTGAAGCTGAAACACTTCAACGAGAAGTAGATCTCTTCCGTCGTCTTCATCCATACGTGGGTGAGGCGACTTCCTAGGGTCAAGATAAATAGGGCGGTAAGTCAGACTTACTGCCCTGTTATTATTGAAAAAAGTCCTAATTTTTGTTATTATTTAGTCGTTCTCTGTTATCCTGAAATTTGCTTGCCGTGCACTTAAAGGGCTTGTCATGTAGTTAAAGAGTATACTTTATACTGCATGGAACACTTTATAGTGCATGGATTATAGTTTAACTACGAATATGAACCACATCTATCACATCGACCGCAACTTCTCAAAACTCCAAACGCGTTTTGCGATTTTAAAATTGATCCGCGAGTTTTTGTGGCAAGATAAGTTTGTGGAGATCGAGGCGCCGACCATCGTCGCTCTTCCAGGTCAAGAACCAAACATTCAGCCGATGCAAGTTGTGGTTAAAGACGACAAAAAGAAATCATTTAAAGGCTATTTGCATACTTCGCCCGAATATACTATGAAAAAGATGCTGGCTACTGGATTCGAGAAAATTTTTTATCTTGGAAAATGTTTTCGCGACGAAGAAAGTTTTGGTGGGACCCACAATCCTGAGTTTACTATGCTCGAGTGGTACAGACAGAATGCGAGTTATTATGATTTGATGGATGATTTGGAGAAGTTGAGTAAGTTTATCAACAAAAAATTGAAATTCAATAATAAGAATATTGCTAAAAAGTGGAAACGTCAGACGATGAAGCAAGTTTGGCAAGAGTTCGTCGGTGTAAATCTGGACGATTACCTTGATTCGAAAAAAATGTGCCAACTTTGTATCTCATTGGGCTACAAACCAGCCAAGACTGAGTCGTACGAAGAATTGTTTTATCGAATCTTTTTAAATAAAGTTGAGCCGTTCATCGGTAAAGATGTTCCGACTATTATTTACGAGTTTCCAAAAGTAATGGCATCATTATCAAAAGAAATTAATGGCGGAAAGTATGCTGAGCGATTCGAACTATATTATCAAGGGATTGAACTGGCAAATGTGTATACGGAATTGAACGACGCTGAGGAACAGAAAAAGAGATTGCAATCAGAACAAAAAACTAGAGCTAAAAATAAGAGTTTGGTTTATCCAATTGACGAAGAATTTATCGATGCTCTCAAAACAGGGATAGGGAATTGCGCTGGTGGTGCGCTGGGCGTCGATCGACTGATAATGCTTTTTACCATGGACAAAGACATAGATAATGTGATAGTATTGCCAATGTCGAAGCTATTTAATAAAGAAGAGTAACCAGGTACCAGTAACCCGTAACCAGTATCAATCCTGATAATTTCTGGTGACTGGTCACTAGTCTCTAGTCACTAACAACAAATATGTCCTCATCAATTTCTGACGTACGTAAGGGGTGTGTTATTAAGCATCAAGGAGATTTATACGTCGTAACAGATGCCCGTTTCACTAATCCGGGTAAGGGTTCTCCTTTTGTCACAGTAAAAATGAAGAGTATTACCAGAGGCAAAACAACAGAAATGACGTATAAACCAGTTGACGATATCGAAATCGTTGAAGTCCAAAGTCAAAAACTACAATATCTTTATAAAAATGCTGGATTTTATTCTTTCATGAATAATGATAATTACGAAAATTATGATTTGGAAGAAGAAATTATTGGCGACTCGAGCAAATATTTAAAAGATGGTATGGAAGTTTATGGCTCGATGTTTGAAGATCGAGTCGTAGCAATAAACATTCCACCAAAAGTGCAATACAAAGTGACGGATGCTCCTCCAGCGGTCAAAGGTGATACTGCAAGCAGTGGACGTTTGCTAAAAGAAGTTACTTTAGAAAACGGTTTAGTAGTCAAAGCGCCAATCTTTATAAAAGAGGGCGAAACAATTTTAATCAATACTGATACAGGAGAATATTGCGAAAGGATAAATGACTAGTTGTGTGAAAAGGTTGTCTTTATGTAGTAAGTTGGTATAATATTAAGGTGTTTTATCTAAACGTAATTTACACAAATTATATGAATGATGCATCTTTTTTGCCCAAGGTTGGAGACCAAGCTGAAGTTGAAGCAGGGCTGAACGAAGCAGTAGTTAAATCAGAAGCTTTTTCTATTGTACAAGGATGGTTTGCGAACGGAGTTCCGACGGGGACTATTGAACGGTTTTTAGATCGTGCTGAGGGATCAGCTTGGTTAAAAGCGAATATGGCTGAGCTTACTTATGAAAAACTAGAAGAACTGGCTGAGAAAAACTATCAAAGTAATATATCAACAGAGGAATTGAGAAGGGCACAATTAGCAGAAGAGATGCTTCGTTATATAAATAAGGTTCTTTTCCCAATTGTTGCTGTTGATATGCTTAGAGAAACAGTTGCGCCTGAAGATGCAGAAAGGTTTGGTTTATGGATGCAAAAAATGCTTGTTGGAACAAACCAAAATGATGTTTCTGATATGATTTCTGTTGCGGAAGCTTATTGCCCAGCATTAATCTTAAATTCGCATAGAGAATATTGGCAAGAGGAAGGTGACCCTGAAGATTCACATCGAACAGAAAAAGCAACGGGACCTCTTTTAGCGGCATCATTGACTTTGGGAATGGGGGAAAAGGGAGAAATATTTATTTCAGACTATGAAGAAAATCGTGGTGGCCTAGGACATACAACTTCAGCCTTTGTTTCTTTTAAATAATTAGTTTGAATTTGTACCATATCGTGAAAGAATCAAATAACAATATCAGGACGGGCGTCAAAACCCGTCTTTTGTTTTACGCGTGGTCATTTTGTTTTATAAATGCTAAAATTACAGCATGATTAAGCTTACAAAATCACTCATAAAATCAATTTTAAAAGGTCTTTGGAATGATCCAGAAGTAAAAAGAATTTTGGATAAGTATCCACGCCTCCGAGACTTTTTAAAACACCGTTTAACCCCAGACGAAAAGTATGGTTTGGTTTTGACTGTCGGAGGATTAATTACAGTATATTGTATTTATTTATTTTTTGAAGTTGTCGAAGATTATTATGGTCATGATTTAATTATTCAATCAGATTTACGTATTTTGAATTTAGTTCAGGTTTTGAGAGAACCTGTTTTTAGTAAAATAATGGCTTTGATAACTTATTTTGGGGGCTGGCCCAATGTTTTAGTCGGAGTGGCCTGTGTTGGTGCTGTACTTTTTATTCAAAAAAGATGGCATTATTTATCAACACTCTTTATTGCTGTTGGTTTGGGAGAATTATTTGTTGCGCTCACTAAAGTTATCATCGCACGACCACGACCACCATTGGTAAATGCTTTGGCTCCAGAACAAACTTATAGTTTTCCTAGTGGTCATAGTTTTGTCGCAATTGCGTTTTACGGATTATTAGCTTACTTCATTTTTATCAGTGTTAAAAATTGTTGGGTGAGGGCTTTGAGTGTCATTGGCGCCTTAACGATAATCTTTTCAATTGGATTTTCTAGAATTTATTTGGGTGCGCATTGGCCATCAGATGTTCTTTCTAGTTACGCTGTTGGAACAGCCTGGTTGGCAGCTCTGATTACTGCACTAGAAATTAAAAGACGTTTCCCAAAAAAACAGTTCAATCATGATATTAGTAAAAAGAAGTTCAGAGTGCTTGTTTTGAGCGCGATACTTATTTGGGGAGTTTTTATAAGCGGATTTTATTTAACACATCCGTTAAAGACTTTAATTGAGCAACCAAAAACTGTAATTTCAGTAACGGAAAATAACTTGTTCGATAAAGTATTCGAGAAATTACCGCGGACCAGCGAAGACTTAAGCGGTAATGCTATGGAACCGATTGATATTATCTTTATTGGTAGCCGGACAGAAATAGAAGGAGCTTTCGAAAAAGCTGGTTGGAAAAAGGCTGACCGTATTAGTGTGGCTACGGCGTGGAAGTCTGCAACTTCATTTATATTAAGACGTCCTTACCCCCAAGCGCCAGGAACTCCCTCGTTCTGGAATTCTGTTCCCAATGATTTTGCCTACGAAAAATCAACCGATAAAAATGTTATTAATGAACGGGAGCATATTCATTTTTGGGAAACAAATTATTATGTTGATGGAACAAAAGCTATTTGGATGGCGACGGCTCATTTTGATAGGGCAGTGAGCTTTAAAGTTAAGGGACACGAAATAGATCCAGCCATTGATAAAGAAAGAGATCGGGTAAGAGCGGAGTTAGAATTAACAGGCTTGGTCAACAAAGTAATTGAAGTCCAAATGGTTGAGCCGACCTTGGGACAGAATCAGGCTGGAAGCAATTTTTTTACCGATGGTCGTGCCTATGTTGTTTTTCTTAAAGTAGTCGAGTAACCAAGCGATTTATAATTTATGTGTTTAACAGTACCAGCACAAATAATTGAATTAGATGGAACCGTGGCTACCGTTAAAGATAGTACTGGAATCAAAAAGATTCAAATAACGTTAATCCCTGATCTAAAAGTCGGGGATTGGATTTTATATATAGACAATTTTGCCGTTGAGAAGGTCGATAAGCATGAAGCGGGAGAAATACTAGAGCTTTTGTCTGCACCAGATCAGCAAATAGACAATTCTTTGCTGAGTGAAAAGTTTAAAACAATTATAAAGGATTCAAAATTAAGAACTTTAACAAAAGAAGAGATTATTTATTTGCTCGAAACACAAAACATAGAAGAAGCTGCTCTTGTTGCCGAAGCAAACCTTGTACGTAAAACAAACATTAAAGATTTTATTTGCATACATGGCATTATAGAGTTCTCTAATTGGTGTACAAATGATTGTGCCTATTGTGGTTTACGTGAAGCTAACAAAACAATAGGTCGGTATAGAATGACAATCGATGAGATTGTTAAAACTGCAGTTGAGGCTGTTAACATTACGGGTTATAAGTTGTTGGTTCTTCAGTCCGGGGATGATCCGTTTTATACCGATGACATGTTGGTCGAGATTATTGAAAAGATTAAAGCCGAATGTCGCGTTTTTATATTGGTAAGTGTGGGTGAACGTGGTTATGATTGTTATAAAAGATTGAAAGAAGTTGGCGTATCTGGTGCTCTGTTGCGTTTCGAAACAACAAACCCTATCTTATTTCAGAAAATGCATGGCGTAGGAAAAAAGTTAACAAACAGAATGCAACATTTAAAGTTTTTAAGAGAGCTGGGGTATTTCGTGGCTACTGGTTCTATTGTTGGGTTGCCAGGGCAAACAATCGAAGATGTGGCTGATGATGTTTTAACTACCAAACAATTAGCGCATATGGTTTCTACTGGTCCATTTGTACCTTGTGATGAAACGCCATTGGTAAATTTACCACAAGGAAGCGTGGATCTTTGTTTTAAAGCTATCGCTATTTATCGCTTGATGTTAAAAAGTACTAGAATCCCAGTTGCCACGGCCTTAGAAACTATTGCTGGCGAAGATGGTCGCAAAAAGGCGTTGCAAGCTGGTGCAAACTCATTAATGTTTAATATTACACCAGAAAAATATCGACCACTATACAAAATTTACCCCAATAAATTTTTTCAAGAAAAAACAATTTGGCAAAAATATGGTTTGTTCAAATATGAAGAGAGTTATAAGATGTTAGAAGAGCGAATGATCAAAGAAATAACCAAATATGTTACAGATTAATGAAATTATAAACGAGCCGAAACTATTGGCGCTCTTAAATGATACGGCTAGGCCTGAAACTGAAAAAGTTTTGGGTATTTTAAATAAGGCTCTTCAAAAAAAGGGTTTAGAACTAGAGGAGATTGCTTCTTTAATCAAGACTGAAGATTCAGTCTTGTTAGAAAAAATGTTTGAAGTGGCTAATAAAATAAAAGATGATATTTATGGCGAGCGTTTGGTTTTATTTGCGCCACTATATATTTCTAGTTTTTGTGTTAATGATTGTCAGTATTGCGGATTTCATTGTAGTAACGCGACAGCCCGCAAGAAATTGACGTTGTTAGAAGTAGAAGAACAGGTAAAGTTTTTGATAGATATGGGACATAAAAGATTGTTACTCGAATTCGGAGAAGACCCGCACGAGAGCTCAATTGATTATGTGGTTGATGTCATCAAAACAATTTACAAAACTAAATCTGGTAATGGCGAGATTCGTCGAGTTAACTTGAACATCGCGGCCACGTCAGTTGAAGATTACAAAAAGTTAAAAGAGGTTGGCATCGGGACCTACCAATTATTCCAAGAAACTTATCATCGCGATACTTATGCGCAAATGCATGTTGGTCCTAAGGCCGATTACGAAAGACAGCTTTTAGCTCACGATAGAGCTTTCGAAGCTGGGATTGATGATGTGGGGATCGGTGTGCTTTTTGGTCTTTATGATTGGCGTTTTGAGGTCTTAGCTTTAGTTTCTCATGCTCAATACTTAGACAAAAAATTCGGAGTGGGTCCGCATACAATTTCTGTACCACGTTGGCAACCGGCTGAGAGTGTTGATTGGCAACAAGCACCACATTTGGTCTCGGAAGAAGAACTTTTAAAGGTAATTGCTATTTTAAGAATGGCTGTGCCCTACACGGGGATGATAATTTCAACTCGAGAAAGACCAGAAGTCCGAGCCAAAGCTTTTAAGCTTGGGATTTCTCAAACCTCGGCGGCTTCCAGAACTTCGCCTGGTGGTTATGGAACGGAGCATAAATTGGAGCAGTTTGTTTTGGCAGATCATCGTACTTTGGATGAGTCGATTGAAAGCATATTAGAGCAAAATTTGTTGCCAAGCTTTTGTACGGCTTGTTATCGGTTGGGACGAACAGGTTCTGATTTTATGACCTTTGCAAAGCCAGGCGACATTCAAGATTATTGTCGACCTAATGCTATTTTGACTTTCAAAGAATACTTAGAGGATTATGCTTCGCCCAAAGTGAAAGAGCTTGGTGTAAAAGTATTAAATTCATATTTAAATAAAATTACAAACCAGCAGAAAGTGACCGAAGTAAATGAGCGACTTCTGCGCATTGAACAAGGGGAGAGGGATCTTTATTTTTAATTTGTATGTTTAATAAAACAAAACTTGATAACAGGAAGGAAGGATTAATAATTTTTGATCTAGACGGAACTCTTTATGAACTACGTGGTGGTTCATACTCAAAATCTTCCCTTAAAAAGAAAGTTATCAGTAATGTCCAAAAGTATATAGCGGTCAATTTTGCCTGTGGTTTGGTGCAAGCGCGAAGTATCTTGAAAAAAATATCAATTAGTTTTGTTGTCTGATGCTCCAGTGATTTGGATTCATAATGTTTTAAATGAACTGCGAATTGTAGACATATTCCAAAACTTCTAGTTATGACGTTTTTAAATGGTTGAAAAATCTCCGTAAATATGGTACTTTGAAGTGAAGGTAGCGATAAATAAAATTGATCATAGTTTAATGTGTTTGGGGGCTTCTGTTTGGAGCAATATTTCACGGATAGTTTTTGCTTGCGCCAAAGAAAAAGTTTCGGACGAGTATTTTTGAAGAAGAATCTTTGGAGATAGTTCGTGAATGGGAAAAGAATAACTATTTGTAGTAATTCTGATAGGGGCTTGCCCCGTATTTGGGCATAGCCCGTAGTTCTGGGTCGAAGTGGCGAAATTGGTAGACGCGCACGGTTCAGAGCCGTGTAGTCGTAAGACTGCCTGGCGTGACTTTATGGCTAGCCATGAAGTTAAACTATGTTTATACTTCGTGGTGAACCATCCTTGTTTTCTTGCTTTTTTGCTTGCCCTGCACTTAAAGGGGACACTTTATCGTGCTGGGATTGAATCCTTAGCTATTAATAAATATGTATACCGAATTCGAAGCTACAATTTTAGACATTGACGTTAAAGCCTTACGTCGTAAACTCAAAGACGTTGGAGCTAAATTAGTTTATCCAGAAAGATTAATGCGTCGTTATATTTTTGCTCCTTTTCAAAAAAACAAAATTCATGGTACTTGGGTCCGCGTGCGTGATGAAGGTGATAAAGTCACTATGAGCATGAAAGTTGTTTCTGGTAAAAAGATTTCAGATCAAAAAGAAGTTTGTTTGACGATAGATAGTTTTGAAGAAGGTTATGATTTTTTAACTAAGCTTGGGCTTAAACAAAAAGCTTATCAAGAAACTAAAAGAGAATTTTGGTTGCTCGGTAAGACAGAGATTACCATCGACACTTGGCCAGGATTAGAACCTTTTGTGGAAGTAGAAGGGAAGGATGAGAAAAGTGTTGTCGCTGTTGTTAAAAAATTGGGTTATGATTATAGTAAAGCCGTTTTTGGCGCGGTGGATGTAAAGTATCAAATAAAATTAGGAATCCCGCTCGACGTTATCAATAATAAAACGCCATTGATTTCCTTTAAAAACCCACCAAAAAAGTACCGAAAGAAGCAGTAAATGTTTTCTTAATTGAATTTTAGGTAGGCTTGTTTCACTTATCTCGCTATAAAAACATGTCTCAGAAAAAGAAACTTGGCCTTGCCCTCGGTTCTGGTGGTCCCAAAGGACTCATCCATGTTGGCGTTATCAAAGAATTGCTCAAAAATGACATTCGCATTGATTTTACTGCTGGTACGAGTGTTGGTGCTTGGGTAGGGGCACATTATGCTTTATTCCAAGATCTTGAGTTACTCGAGGAATTAACTGTCGGTCGCAGAAAGGAAAAGTTTTTCGCACTTTTAGATTTAACTTTGAAGGGTGGTTTTATCTATGGAGATAAATTACATCAAGTTTTAAAGGATTGGTTAAAGGATTTAAAATTTGCTGACACCAAGATTCCTTTTAGCTGTGTAGCAACAGATTTAATTGCTGGTCAAGAAAAAGTTTTTTCGAGTGGAGAAATAGTTCCGGCTGTTCAAGCAAGCATGGCCATTCCATCTTTGTTTAGACCTGTAAATATTAAAAATAAGTTTTATGTGGATGGTGGTCTCATCAAGTCTTGTCTGTTAATCTTGATAATTGCAAAACAAAGAAAGGTTTTAACCTTAAGAATATCACTTCTATCACTGGGGTTGCTAGCCGTTCGGTCGAGATAATGAGAAGTTATTTGGCCGAGGCTACGATTAATAATTCTGATTTTGTTATTCGACCACAAATGAAGGGAATGGAGCCATCAATTTGGAAAGAATATTTTTTGGGGAAGTATGGTGCAGAGTTGGTTCGTCTTGGAGAACGTGAAACAAGAAAAGTTATTATAGATCTTAAAAAGTCATTGCGTTAGAGAAATCTCACTGACCAAAAAGACGAATATTTATGAAATTAGTTAAGGCTACAATTTGGCGCGAGATTTTTGAGAAATGGAAAGAGCGTGAAGCGTCAAATCAAGGCTGGGTTGAGTGTGCCACTAAGGTAAAGGGTTGGCTAGATTGGGAGTCTTTGCGAGGCTTTACTGCAAATCAATTTGGAGCAGAAAAAAGAGATTGGCAACTTTATCGATTCGATAATCCTATGGAAGAAGTTCCGGCGATGCTCCTTGGTCCTTATTCTAGCTGGCAAGATAGAACTCAAAATACGAATCAGACAACTTTTGCAGAACTTTTAGCATCTCAAGAACAACTCGATTTTTTTAATAATCATTCTGGAGTCTTATCAATCTTAAATGCTTTGCCTTTTGAGACCGAGATGATCGGTCTTCTCCGGAAAGACAATAATAAAATTGTTTGTATCGAGGGACATCATCGGGCGACAGCGATTGCATTAGCAAAGAAACAAGAGACGGTAATTGATTTTACTAATACAAGTGTCACTATTGCTCTAACTGAATTAGCCGTAAAAGATTGTCATTTGATAGATGCCATGCTACAGAGGGGAACTTCAAAAATAAAGACACTGAAATAAAAAATCCTCAAGCTTTTGGTCTTTGAGGATTTTTTATTTATTTAACGAGAAACAGAAATTGCATCAGCATCTTCTGGGTCGCAAGAACCAATGGTAATTGCTCCTCCTGCTGTTTTTGTAATGTAATAATCTGATAATTCAGCTGTTCCAGTCGAAGGATCCATTGGAACGGCTGGAAGATAATTAGCTGTAACTAAGCCAGTAAGGTCAGCGCAAGCAGCTTGTGTTGTTTGAGCTGTGCAACCAGCATCGCCACCTTCTGCACAGGTTCCAATTGTGTAGTATTGTGCAGCTGTTAAACCAGTGATAGTAGCCAGGTAAGTGCCACCATTGTCAACTTGGTCTAACTTAAGTGCATCCATAAAAGCACCAACATCAGAATAACGTTGTGCGTCACGAGCCTTTTGGAAACGAGTCAAAGGATCAAGAGCTACGAACACGACGACCGCCAAAATCGCAATAATGGCAATCACGATTAAGAGTTCGATTAAAGTAAACCCTTTTTTCATAGATTTATATGTTAATTAATATACAAACATTATAGCACGGAAGGCAAAAAAACAATAAATTAGTTATCCCAAGCTACAATCTTTTTAAGGTTGGGGTCAACGGTAATTATTAGATTATCAGTGTAGTTTTCTTGGGTGACTGTTAAGCTGATATTTTTGTTTGAACCATCATCTGTTATCACGCTAGTGCAAGATCCAGAAAAGAGGTTTAATGTTTCTCCGGTGTAGCTTTCATCGCGAGTCAGTTTTATGAGGTTTTCATGGGCGCAGGAATTTTCAAGGCTTAAGAAGTTTGCTTCTGCTACTCGTAAGCTAGAGCTCTCAAGAAAAGAGATAGATTGTAGTGTGATTTTTATCAAGACAACAGAAAAAACACTGGCTAATATTAAAACCATGATTACTAGTACATAACCGTTTTTATTCGGCTCTGAGACTGGTGCTGTTGGTCCAATCTTTGCTGGCTCCATAGTGAATGTCTTGGCTAGAATTTAAATATTCTAAAGATATATCGCTGATAATTTGTCTGTTTATTTCGCTGTAATTGATAACAAAGTTTTTAAAATCAATTTTGTTGGTGATAAGAGAAAGGGGCGCAGTATTGGGGAGTGTTACTTTGATGTTGGTTAAGACAAAGTCTTGTCCGTTTTGGGTAATGGTTTTGTCTTCGGTCTCAAAAATAGTAATAGAGCTGTCGGGATTATTCAAAACTAAGCGACTTGGGTTTGTGCCTAAGACGGATTGTGTCAGGTTGATCGATTGAGCTGACTGAATCTGTTCCCGGAGAAAATTATCTAGAAATTGATAATTATAGTTAGTTTCAATAAGCGCGGTTGTTTTTGTTTGATTAAAAATAACGCTCCAAGCCAAAGAAAGGCTGGCTGTAAGAATAATTGCAGTAATGCCTATGTAGAGTACCAATTCAATTAAAGTAAAACCTTTTTTATTCATATTTATGGTACAAAAGGAGGACTTGTAACTTCTGTTACTGTAGAAGTATCAAGCATAGTTGCTTTGATACTAAAAGTAGCTCCATCAACTTTTTCATCAAAGCGAACAGCGGTCAAAGGGTAGCTTGTTAGTGGTTGTAAAACAAAATTAACAAGATCAAGTTCGGTTCCAGATAATTGAGAGCCTTGTGGCGTCCCAATCCCGTTTGTAGAATGCCAGTAATTAGCTCCATCGATTTTAATATAAGTAATTTCTCCTTCTGTATCCCAAGAAAAAGTCATTTTATCAATAGTAATTACTGTGGTGCCAAGATTTCTTAAGACAATTCCATAAAGAGATTTTTTGGTGGCATCAATATAAGCAGTGCCGACATCAAGACCAAGACTTCCAGCTTCAGTTCTAACTAAACAGGTTGTTGGATTGGACCAGCGTGTAAAATAGCGGTTAAATGATTTCTCTCGAGGCCCGCGGGCATTGGTATAAGTTAAGTCTAGGGTAATTAAGCGCGAATCATCATCTGCTGAGCCACCTGTCTCTATTAAATTACAACTTCCATCTCTAAGAACAGTGTTGATATTGATTGTTCTGGTTGTGTTATTAACTAGGTCAGGCGTATCAGAAATTTCCCAGTTATTGTTGTTTAAGATTAAGCCATGAGTTCCGACAGTTAGCGAAGCCCAGTTGTTTTTGGCAATTCCATCAATAATTTCAAAAGTATTATTGGCTAGTTGCGCTAAATCAGTTTGAGCTTGGGCTCGCAGTTGAGTATCAAAATATCTTAAACCAGAAAGAACTCCGCCAGAAAGTAGGAGTCCAAAAATCGCAATGGCTACTATAGCTTCTATTAAATTTTGTCCTGAGTGTTTGGTAAATCGCATTTTATTCTACTAACCCAATCTCGTTGATAGTAAAAGTTGCACTTTCATTAGAGCGGTCATTTGTTAAAAGTAGGGAAGTATCGATTGTTGGTGTGCCAGTGTTTTTGAGGAAGTTGAGGTCCGTCTCAGCTTCGACTGATATTATATTGGAGAGTTCATAGTCTTGGTCTGATCCAGCGATTTTAGAAGCAAAAGTGAGGCCAGTATAAGTTGTATAGTTGTGTCCAGAGAAATAGATTCCATGGTTGTTATTATCAAGTCCAATTTTAGCTTGGAGTTGAACTTCTCTAATCATTTGCAGTGTTTCTTGTTTAACACTTTCTTTTTCGCTGAATTCTTGGAATTTAAAATATAAAGGCACAGAAACCCCAGCAATAATTAAAAAAATTCCAATTGTAATAACAAGCTCCAATAAGGTAAAGCCAGGTCTTTTTAGCATATTTTAAGCATCAAATTCTTGGGTAATAGAATATATAGGAGTGATAATGGAAAGGGCTAAGATAGCCACTATTAGGCCGAGGAAGATAAATAAAATTGGTTCTAACATGGTCGAGAGGTTCTTAGACAAATCGTTCAATTCTTCTTCTCTAATGGTAGCTACGTAGGCTAGCGAGTCGTCTAGTGTTCCAGATTCTTCGCCCACGTTAATGATTTGTGTATCGGTTGGAGGAAAAAGTTTATGATGTTTTTCTAATAGGTCAAAAAGATTTTCGCCGGTTTTAATTTTGCCATGAATTTCTGCAATGATTTTTTTATAATGGACATTGGCAATTGTTTTACTACAGATAATTATGCCTTCGTCGATTGTCGAGCCACTTTTAAGCAAAATACTAAGACTGCGGTAAAACATGGCTAAGCTATAGTTTTTAGAGAAAGTTCCGATGATAGGTATGTAGAGTAATAATTTGTGAGTGTATGGTTTAACTTTTTTTATACGGAAAAATAAGACCAGTCCTACAATGACAGCAATAAGGAGAGTTACAGCCAACACGCCATGGTTCTCAAAGAAGTCAGAAAATTTAATTAGCATGCGGGTGGTGAGAGGTAGCTCAACTCTAAAGTTTTTAAACATTTTTGTTAACTTGGGGAGAACAAAAAGAGAAATGAGCGTGCCTAAAATTAAAGTACCACCCAAAATAATCATCGGATATATCATGGCTCCAATAACCTGTTTTTTTAACTTATAGTTTTTTTCTAGTTGTTCAGTTAAGAACTCTAAATTCTTATCAAGGGTGCCGGATTCTTCGCCAATTTTAACAATATTTACATAAATATTAGAAAATACTTTTGGATGAACCACTAAAGCTTCGCTGAATTTGCGTCCTTGTTCAATCGTCGAAATAATTTCATTCAAGATTTCGTGAAATTTTCCTTTTGTTTGTTTATTGATAACGCGGAGCGCTTCGCTTAAGGTCGAGCCTGTTTTTAACATGATAGAAAGGTTCTTGGTAAAAAAAAGCACGGCTTTTTTAGAAACCCCGCCAATAAATATTTGTTTTTTTGGTTTTCTACTTTTTTGATTAAGTGTTTGCTTTGCGACTTCCTTTGTTTTCATATATTTTTTTGCTTGCTCATCATCATCTTTGAGATTATTCTCTAGTTACGCGTAGCACTTCGTCAATTGTTGTAATCCCAGAAATTACTTTTTCAATACCATCTTCTATCATAGTGGTCATACCTTTTGCTACGGCCTTGTCTCGTATTTGGTCAGAATCAGCTTTTTCCATGATCATCCGTTTAATTTCTTCGTCCATGGCTAGGATTTCAAAAATCCCAATACGTCCAGAATAGCCAGTATTTTGACATTTAGGGCAACCTTTCCCGTAGAAGATTTTTAATCCAACTTTATTAAGATTAAATTTTTTGATTAATTCTGGCGAAAGTTGTTTTTCTATAATCTCGATTGTTTCTTTGGATAATTTTGATTCTGTACGACACTCAGTACAAATTTTTCTTACCAAACGTTGAGCAATCGCAATGTTAATTGTCGAGGCGACCAAAAATGGTTCAACGCCCATATCAATTAAACGGGGGAGAGTGGTTGGCGCATCGTTGGTGTGCAGTGTCGAGAGGACTAAGTGTCCAGTCATGGCCGAGTTGATAGCAATGCTCGCCGTGTCTTTGTCTCTAATTTCTCCCACCATGATGATATCAGGATCTTGTCGGACTAGTGCGCGCAGACCATCAGAAAAAGTAAGATTTGTTTTATTATTAACTTGAATTTGGTTAATACCTTCGATATCATATTCTACTGGATCTTCGATGGTTGCGATATTTACTTCACGGGTATTCAAAATTTTAAGAATAGAGTAAAGAGTTGTTGTTTTACCAGTTCCTGTTGGACCAGTTACCAAAATCATGCCCCAAGGTTTATCAATATTACTTTGGACGATTTTTAAATGTCTTTTGTTTAGTCCAAGATTTCCCAAGTCATATTGGCGGGCTTTTTCGGCCAGCAAACGCATCACTACTTTTTCGCCATAAATAACAGGCACGATAGAAACACGCACATCAATTTTTTTATCCAAAGATTTAAAACGTAAACGGCCATCTTGGGCAGCGCGATGTTCGTCTGTTCTTAAGCGAGATAGAATTTTAATACGAGTAACAATTAAGTCGTGGAGATTTTTAGGAATTTCGACTATGTCATGCATGATGCCGTCGATGCGAAAACGGACATCAGTTTTTAGTTCATGTGGTTCTATGTGTATGTCAGAAGCTTTATTGTCGTAACCTAAGATAAGTATTTTTTCTACGATATTGATAATCGGCAAATCTTCAGCCTGAGAAATTTTTTCACTAGACATGCTGGCGCTCTCGATCAGCTTGTTTAGATCTTTGTCACTGGATTGTAGTGGTAAGCTGTTGATGTAGTCTCGGATACTTTCTTCGTCCGCATAATAAATATTGAGGGGCTGATCCATCCTTTTTTCTGTATTTTTGATAAAGATGGTGTTTTGCGGATTGCAGGTGGCGAGATGATATCCTTTATGATCTTTTTTAAAAATAACAGCCCCTTCTTTTTGAGCTATTAATTCTGGTATGAATTGGAAACTCTCTTGGAATGGTTTTTCAGAAGCTAATCGAGCCCCTTTCATTTTATACGCATCAGCGATAGCTTCGTTAGTTTCTTCTTTTTTTAAAATTTCATTAGTGGTCAAATAATTAAAAAGAGAAATATTTTCTTTTTCAGATTCTTCTAAATGTTTAGCTAGCTCCGGTGCAGGTAGCAATTTTTCAGCTTTGATTATTTTAACAAATTCTTCATTTGTTATAGCCATAGAATATTTTTATTTTATGTCTATATTATAACACAAAAGAGGCTAGTTAACTAAGAGCCTCTCTTGTTGAATTCAGATAGACTGTGTTGTCGTTTGTTGTCCAGGGGAGTTACTTAAGCCAGAATTGTTCACTTACAAAATGGAATTCATCTAAAATTGTTTTAGTCTCTGGAAGTATCCCCACGATAATTACATTATTGCCAAAGAAATTTTCGATTGTATCTCCAATTTTATTAAAAAGTTTGTTCTCAGTCATCATTTTAGCTTCGCTCGCGCCGATATAAACGGGCAGATAGTCTTTTTTTTCAAGTTTGATTGGGTTAAATCCTGAAAGAGAAGCCTTTAGTTTTTCAGGCGTATTGCTTGCTGTCGTGAAATAGAAATTTTTCAGAATCTCCTTTTCTGCTACGTATTTTATCGTGGCGGTATTGGTCATTTTAGCCAGGGTCGTATTGTTAACAAAATGATAGTTATCAGCTAGGGTGCCCGTGGCTTCAAGGATGCCCACTATTTTTACAGTGGAGAGGCCAAAGAAGTTGTCTAAACTGTCTCCTGGACCTTTGATTAAGTTTTCGTTTTTCATCATCATGGCCTCGCTATAACCGATGACCATTTCATCATTGCCAAGCGATATTGTCCCCTCACTACTTTTAAGATAGTCCGGCAGTGTGTCTAGACCCAAAAACAATTTTGGGTTGCCTTCAGCAAAATTGATTTTAGTGGGGTTGGTGGTAATTAAGGTGTTTATGTTTGAAGCTGTTTCAATTGAAACAGAGATATTGGTGTTTTGATTTTCCATCTCATTATTATCGGAGCGACAATTGATAAATAATTTCTTTTTTTAGGGCGAAAATATTTTAGGAGAAGGGAATTAGTCACGACAGAAATAGAACTTAGTGCCATGGCTAAACCAGCTAATTCTGGCTTTAAAACTAGGCCCCAAGCGATAAAGATGCGTGCAGCAATAGGAATGCCAATAATGTTGTAAAACAGGGCAAAAAACATGTTTTGTTTTATTTTACTTACGGTTTCACGACTTAGTTGGATGGCTGTTAATACATCACGTAAATCATTTTTAATGATCACAATTCCACCAGTTTCCATGGCTACATCGGTTCCTCCACCCATCGCAATTCCTAAATCTGCTTGAGCTAAAGCCGGAGCATCATTAATTCCATCGCCAACCATGGCGACTTTGATTCCAGTGCTTTGTAATTTTTTAATTTCATTGGCTTTATCTTCTGGCAAAACTTCTGCTAAAACATTTTTTATCCCAACTTGCTTGGCTATAGCAGTTGCTGTTCTCTCGTTATCGCCAGTAATCATGTAGACTTCTAATCCACGTTTTTGTAATTGTTGTACAGCTTCGATAGTTGTCTCTTTAATGGTATCAGCAACGGCGATCAGTCCTAAAATTTCTTTTTCCGAAGCTAAAAGCATGGTTGTTTTTCCTTCTTCTTCTAATTTACGTATTTTTCTTTCGACTTTACTTATATCCAAATGAGCAATGTCAGAAATTAATTTGCGATTGCCAAAATAATATTTTACATTTTCAACTAGCCCTTCTACTCCATGTCCAGGAATGGCTTTGAAATTTGCAACTTCGGTAAGAGAGATTGATTCTTCTTCGGCATATTTTACAATTGCCTCGGCTAGTGGATGTTCGGACAGTTTTTCCAGACTGGCGGTAATAGCAATAATTTCTTCTTCGTCGCTTGAGGATAATTCAACAATGTTTGTGACTTCTGGTTGTCCTTTGGTGAGGGTTCCTGTTTTATCAAAAACAATCGCTTTGACTTTACAAGCAGCTTCTAGTGGTTCTCCTCCTTTAATTAAAATGCCATATTCTCCCGACTGTAATTGCTGTTGGAGTCGCTAAACCTAATGCACAGGGACAAGCGATCACGATCACTGCTGTAAAGGCCATGACACTGAATAATAAAGTGGCATTTAAGAGAAAGAACCAAATTAAAAATGTTAAGATTGCCAAACCGATTATAATTGGAACAAACCAAGCAGAAATTCTATCGGCAAAAGCTTGGATGGGTGCTTTGGAGCCTTGTGCTTCTTCAATCAATCTAATAATTTGGGCCAAAGTAGTTTCACTGCCAATTTCCGCCGATAACTGGGTCACCAATATTCTTTTCCACTGGAATACTTTCGCCGGTAATCATCGATTCGTCGATAGAAGAATTACCTTTAGTGATTTCGCCGTCGACTGGTATTTTTTCTCCAGGGCGTACGACAATTACATCATTGAGTTGTACTTGTTCAATCGGGATGTCTATTGTTTGATTGTTTTTGACAATCCGGGCTGTTTTTGGTTGCAAGCCCATTAGTTTTTTAATCGCTTCAGAAGTTTTACCTTTAGTTTTTGCTTCTAACCATTTCCCGAGCATAACAAAGGTGATCAGGAAGGCGGCTGTTTCAAAATATAAATCAGGGATTTTTTCTCCGTTCAGTCCAATAATGCTGTTATTGGCAACGATATAGGCTACAAAAAGAACCAAGCTGTAAATATAGGCAGTGCTCGTACCGATGGCAATGAGACTGTCCATGTTGAAAGTCTTCATTTTTAGACTGCTCCACATTCCGCGGTAAAATCCGGCACCGATGATAAATTGTATGGGAGTCGTTAAGACGAAAGAGACAAGGCCGACAAACGGCATCAGTGATTCGCTTCCAGGTAAAAACTTAAAAAAATCCAGGAGCATGAAGTATAGCATTGGCAAACTGAGTATTAAGCCCCAGATAAATTTTATGAAATAGCTTTTGATAACTTTTTCTTTGCGCAATCTTTCAGTCTCTGGTGAGTCTTCACCTAATAGGTCTGCTTTATAGCCAGCATTTTTGATCGCTTTTTGAATTTGATCAGTTGTTACTAAATTACCGTTGTACGTTACTCTTGCTTTTTCAGAAGCATAGCTCACATTGGCTTCTTTGATTCCAGGTAGTTTTTTTAGACTTCGTTCAATGATGTTGGCACAAGAGGTACAGTGCATTCCGGTAATACTAAAGGCGGTGCGTTCTTCGCTTGGTACAGTTGCTGGACGTGAATGTTGAGAAATATCTATCGTCCGTTGTAGTGCACTGGTATTTTGTGCCGTAGCAGAGACTTGCCCCTCCGAGGTATTAGAAAAAACACTAAAAAGCTGACTTAATTTAGAAGAATTAACTATTTTATCGACAAATTGATCTAAATCAGCTCTATCTTTAGGAACTTCAAATTCACCTTTTTTTGTTTGAGTTATTTTCCCTTGGAATGAAGGAATGGCGTCTTTTTGATTGAACTCACCATCAACTTCAACCGAAGTTTCCATTTTAATTTTAAACGGTTCATCAGAATTTACTGTTTTTTTTTCCACAGAGATAGCTAGATCTTTTGGGTCAACTTCTTCTCGAATAATTTGCGCTTCATACCCAGCCTTCTTGATTGCTTCCAAAATTATCGTTTTATCTGTTTCTGATTTAGTGACTACTGTTGCTTCGCCGGTTTGGTAATTAACAGTTGATGATTGTAAACCGGGGACATCTTTCAACTCCATGTTAATTATTTTTTCACAAGAAGTGCAATGCATGCCATTAATTTTGAGTATAAACGTATTCATATAATTATTTAAAATAAAGTTGAGACTTGTTCCAAATCAACTTGATTAATTAATACTTGATTATTTTCTACTGTTAGGTTGGGACTGATGGGGCCTGGATTACAGCCACCTTTTTCTGTGCCAATTTTTTCGAGGGGGTAACGTGTTTCACAATTATTACAAATAATTTCTTCGCCTTCTTGCCGAAATCCTTTGTATGTTTTGTAGCAGATTTCGCAAGCATTGGCCGCTGCTCGGTAAATGCCATTCTTATCTTTTACGACAAAGAAATAGATCGTTTTTGCGTCTGGCATTTTTACATTATAGAATTTGGCTTGGTTGTCATTAAAAATTGTAGAGTCGAGTTTAATCAATTTATCTACGAGAGCAATATCTGTGCCTTTTTCACCATTGAAAGTTATTTCTTGAGGGATCACTGTCAGAGAAGTCTGCGTTGTTGCTGGTTTTTGCGAACTTGTAATAAACCAAATTCCAAGACCCACTCCTACTGAAATTATTCCTACAATGATGATTTTTTTCATATATTTTATTGTCCTCCACCACCGCAACCACAACTTCCTCCAGTACCGCAAGAACCCCCTGCGTTTTCTCCGCCAGAAGCTGTAAAAGTATTGGCTGTACTTGTAGTTGCAGACGTTGAGCTATTATTTGGATCAACAACCTCAATTATTCCAGAAATCATTCCCATCCAACAACTGAATTTAAAGCGACCAACTTTTGTTGGAGTAAATTCTTTGGTGCTGACTTGTCCCGGTGTAAGGGGGATTTCGCCAGAGAAAAAACTTTTGGCAATAACGGCATTGGTACAACCACTGGTGCCTGTGTCAGTTATTTCCCAGCGGACAGGAACTCCAACTTTAACTTTAAAGCTGTTGGGTGAGTATCCTGAGGCAGAAGCATTCATCTTTAAAAGTTGTTTCCCATTAACGAGTGGAGCGAGACCAGAAAAGTTGTTTGAATTAGATGCTTCTTTTGCAGATAAATCGTTGAAACTTGAAAATCCTAGAACATTAAGTTGAGAATTGAGGGTAAAGAGTGCAAAAAAGAGGACGATAATTCCAGCCACTTTTAAGAAAAAACCGGATGCTTTTTTGTTTTGACTTAATTTTTCACTAGAATATCCAATAATAAGCAAGGTCGGTAAAGTTCCAAGTGCAAAAGCCAACATGATTAAAGATCCTTGAATTGCGGAACCAGAAAGTAAGGCCATACTTTGGGCGGTAATCGTAAATCCGCAGGGGAGGAAAAAAGTTAATGCACCTAAAATGAAGGACGAATATTTGTGCGCTGGTTTATCTGATGTATTAATTCGTTGACTGATAAATTTAGGTAGACCAATTCGGAAACGGTTGAACGCTTTTACTCCCAGCATTTGTAATGCGAGTATTAACATGACAATAGAGACGAGGATTACTAAAATCGGACCGAACTTTAAAGAGAGATTAAGTGTCTGACCAATTGCGCCGAGTATCAGGCCAAAAAAAGCATAGGAAATTAGTCGTCCAATGTTGAACGAGAGGTGAGGTGGGAGACTACTTTGTTTTTTCTCGGAGTTCCATTTTTTTGTCATGGAAAGGATTAAACCTCCGACTAATGCAGCGCAACTAGAAATTCCTGCAATCAAACCAAAGACAAAGAACAAGGGGAGGGAAGAGTTCTCGTTAACATTTACAAGGCTGGATAATCCTAGTTTGTTTAATCCAAGAAACAAGATAATAAAACCAAGAGCAATTCCTGCTATGCCGAGGAAATCTCTGCTTTTCATTTTCTGTTCAGCAAAAGGTTTTTCCGAGAAAGTGTAGCCATCTTCTTTAAATTCATGGTTGATTCTGTCGATGTTTGGAGCCTCGTTTTCATAATTAATAGTCACAGATTCAGAACCGAGAGAGGCGTCAACGCTCTTGATATTTTTATTCTCCAAAAGTTTTCGTTCAACTAAAATTTCGCAGGCGGGGCAGTGCATGCCTTTTACGAAGTATGTTTTTTGTTTAAAATTTTCTGACATAAATATTTATTTATTAAATAGTTTAGTTACGGTTAAAATTTCTTGGGTCATGTCTTGTTTCTTTTTCTCGTTTTTAGTTTCCATGGCATTTTTAAAGCAAGTGTGAAGATGGTTTTCCATTAAAAGTTGATGAGCTGATTTAAGTAGGCCAATTGCAGCGAGGTTCTGTTGCATAACATTGATGCAGTACTCGTCGCTTTCAATCATTTTAATAATTTTAGCAGTGAGACTGTTGGCTTTTTTGAAGCTGATTAGAGCTTTAGCTTTTTGCGTAGTCATGATATCCTTTGTAATTAATTAGTACCCATACCTAGGGTACAGGTATATCATAGCTAAACATATAACGGCTGTCAAGCCGTTCATATTTCCGCTTTAAGTTAAGTGTCTTTGCCTTAATCATATAAATCATAGTCTGCAATTGAGTTGAGCTTGTCTTTGCCTTAATCATAGTAAAGCAAATCATGGTAATCATTTAATCATATAAATCATAGTCTCGAGAGAAGGGTTAAGTATTGTCCCAATCATCGTAAAGCAAATCATAGTAATCATGATAATCACATAAATCATAGTAAATCATGGTAATCATTTAATCATCAATGAATCGTATCCCATAGCTAAGCTAATCATGCTAATCATTTAATCATATTAATCATAGTCTCGAGAGAAGGGTAACAAAAAAGAGCCCCATTTAGCTCTTTAGTTTATAGTTATTCCTGCCTTAAAGCATCAATAGGACTCTTCAACGCAGCTTGTCTTGCCGGATATAAGCCAAAGATTAAACCAACCACAATCGACATCAAAACAGCCACAAGCATACCTTTCCACGAAACATAAAAATCCCAATTGTAGCCCAGGAATTTAGCAACGATGGATACTATGTAAGAAAGGAAAATTCCAAAAGCAATTCCAACCAATCCGCCGATAGAAGTGACAATTACTGACTCGGCAAGGAATTGCCAGAGGATGTTTGAATTTTTGGCGCCTAAAGATTTTCTGAGGCCGATCTCTGGCGTGCGTTCTGTGACAGAAACATACATAATATTCATGATGCCGACTCCGCCAACAAGGAGAGAAATAGATCCCAAGGCTAAAAGCAAAATTTGAATGCCGTAAATAATTGTTCCAAGCATTTCCATGGCTTGTTCCATGGTGGTAATCGCAAAATCATCTTTGTCAGGATCAGTAATCTTATGTCTTTCGCGTAAGGTTAGAGTTATATCTTCTGCGGTACTGGCCGAAAGACTGGTGTCATAAACTTGGGCTAAGATAAAACTAACATAATCAACGCCCAGGATTCTTTTTTGGATGGTTTGTATTGGTATAAAAGCCATGCTATCCATGTCTAGCGCAAAGCTGGCACCCTTTTCTTTCAAAACCCCAATAACAACAAATTTTTCAGAACCAATTTTAACAGATTCTCCCAGCGCAGAGGAGTCACCAAAAAGATTATTTTTTAGTTTTGCGCCAATGACTACGACTTTACTTAAGGTACGGTCTTCTTCGTCAGTGTAAAAGCGACCAAATTCTACTTCAGTACTATCAATGTCGACAAAGCTGGCATTGGCACCAAAAAGATTGGCCTTTTTAAATTCATTTTCATAACTGATAATGTCTTGACCCATTAAAGCAGCGTAATAATTTTTGACATTAGCAAGTTTAGCAATAGCTTCGGCATCGGAAAGTTTTAAAGTTGTAATTACTGATCCGCCAACCATACTAAAGGAATTGTCACTAGAAGTTTGTGATGTTTGAGGCGTTTTAACTTCAACTTGGATATAATCAGTTCCATAAGATTCAACTTCACCCACGATCAAGCCTTTAATGGCTTGCCCAATTGATAAAACTGCAATAACAGCTGTGATACCAATAACAATTCCAAGGATCGTCAGTAAAGTACGTCCTTTATTTTTTCGTAAGGCGTTTTGAGCTATTTTAGCTGAATTGATGAGTAATTCTTTATTCATAATGTAGAGCTGAAATTGGATCTAAACTAGCTGCTTTACGGGCAGGGTAGAGGCCAAAGATTAATCCGATAGAAGAAGACATAATGCAGGCGAGGACAATCGAACTAAGGGTAATAACAAAAGTCCAGTCATAACCTAGTTTGTTTACGATGAGAGAAATGAGATACGAAAGAAGAATGCCTATAATAATCCCAATTACTGCGCCAAGGGTGGTAATGACTAAGGTTTCTAATAAAAATTGATAAATAATTTGTTTAGATTTTGCTCCAACAGATTTGCGTAGTCCAATTTCTTTGACGCGTTGAGTTACAGCTGCAAGCATGATGTTCATAATCCCGATCCCGCCAACAATGAGAGAAATAGAAACTATGGCGAGTAAAAAGAATTGTAAAGATCCGGTAATGGTGCCGAGCATTTTTTGGGCATCATCAGTACTTCGTACAGAAAAGTCATCTTTGGCTGGGTTATCGATATTGTGTCTGTTTCTTAAAATGTTTTCGACTTCTGTTATTACATATTGAGTATCGAGTTCATTATCAATTTTAAGGCGCATAAATCCAATATGTTTTATTCCCAGGATTCTGTTTTGGGCAGTTGTGACTGGTACAAAAATCATATTGTCGACATTTTGAAATCCAGAAGTTCCTTGCGGTTTCATAACTCCAATGACGTTAAAACTGTTTTGTTTGATGTTTATCTTTTGACCTAGGGGATTAGTGTTGCCAAACAAATCTTCTTTAATCTGCGAGCCAATAACTGCGACCGTTGCGTTTGTTTTTTTATTTTCTTCGGTAAAAAATTCTCCGGATTCTAGTTTCGAATCAGCAATCAAAGGATAATCAGCAGAAACTCCATAAATTGGTGCAACAACTTTTTGATTTTCCCAGGTTGCAGTTTCGGTTGCACTAACATAAGAGCAGGCCGCGGTTATATTTGGAATTTCTTTTTTAATTGCCTCGGTGTCAGAGTCTTTTAAGGTAGTAATGATAACACCAAAAACAGCCGCAGGCGGGCCGTTTTCGTCAGATTTCCCAGGTAGTATACCGATTATATTAGAGCCAATGCCTCGGATTTGGTTGGTAATTAAGCTTTCCGCTCCAGCAACTACAGAAGTAATTGTTATCACAGAAGAAATACCAATAATAATCCCCAGCATAGTTAAAAAAGAACGCATTTTATAACTGCGTAAATTGGTAAAGGATTGTTTAATGGTGGCGCGGATGAGCATGTTATTTTTTTAGTTCTTGATTTGCTGATGCTAGTTTACGATTTATTACTTTGGCATCATCTACAATATCACCATCCTTAATTTTGATAATTCTTTTGGCATGGTCGGCTGTATCGCTTTCGTGAGTGACGATGATGATGGTTTTACCTTTGTTATTAAGTTCTTGGAGTAAATGCATAATTTGTCCACCGGTTTTGGAGTCTAGGTTGCCGGTCGGTTCGTCGGCCAGGATAATCTCTGGATCATTGACTAAAGCTCGAGCAATGGCTACTCGTTGTTTTTCTCCGCCAGAAAGTTGGTTCGATAAATATTCTTTGCGGTGTTCAAGGCTTACTTCTTTAATTGCTTGAGTCACCAATCCATTGTGTTTAGAAACTGCTTGTTTGCTATAAATAAGAGGTAGTTTGATGTTGTCAAAAACAGAAGTGCGGGGGAGTAAGTTAAATGATTGAAAAACAAAGCCGATTTCTTTGTTACGGATCTCGGCCATTTCATCATCAGTAAGCTTTTCGATATTTTGTCCTTTAAAAATATATTCGCCTGCGCTTGGCTTAGTTAAAAATCCGATGATATGCATTAAGGTTGATTTTCCTGATCCCGATGGCCCCATAATAGCAACGAATTCTCCTTTTTGTATCGTAAAGGTCGCATTTTTGAGCGCTAAAGTTTTGACATCTTCGTTTTCGTATGTTTTTTGTAGTTTTTTGGCTTCTATCAAAGTCATATTATTTCTGGGTTGATGAAATAATTATTTTATCTCCAACATTTAAGCCTTTGAGTATTTCGATATTACCATTTGTTCCGCGGATTCCAGTGCTTACTTTAACTTCTTGGACTTCGGTTCCATTTTTTAAAATGCGAACAATTTTGTCTCCATTGTTACGGAGGATGGTGCGTTGAGGAATATTTAGGATGTCGCTCTTTTCTGCCGTGAGAATATCAATATTGGCTGTTAGGCCTGATTTAATGTTTTCGTTTTCTTGTGTAAATTCAAGTGTTACTTTGTAGGTTGGTACTCCATCAATAATTGTTTCTGCTGGAGCAACTAAAATAATTTTAGCTTCAAAGTCCACGTCGCTACCAAAGGCATCAAGAGTTACAGCGGCTGTGTCACCAACTTTTACATTAGCAATATCAACTTCGGCAACATTGGCTTCAATTTGGAATTTATTATCTGTCATGACTTTAATAACAGTGATATTGGATTGAGTGATTTCGCCAACTTTGGCATCTTGCATCACAACAATTCCATTTATCGGAGAAATGATATTGTTTTTAGAAATTTGGGCCGAGATGTTTCCGAGGTTTGCTTGAGCATATTTAATTTGTGCTTGCTGAGATCTAACATTTGCTTCGGCAGATTGGACCTGAGCTTCTTGGGCCGAGATTTGATCTTGTGTCGAGCCAGCACGTTTTAAAGATAAAGTGTTTTGCGCTGATTGCAATGTGCTTTGCGCAGTATTGACCGTAGCCAGGGCAGTAGCAATTGTTGATGTATTAGTTGCTTTTTGAGAGATTATTCCATTTTCACTTGTGACGATAGCAGTGATTTGCGTATCAACATAACCTTTTTGAATATTTAAGTTGCTGATGTCGGTTGTAGAAAGAGGGGAGAGCGAAATGGCGTTAAAAGTTTGGCGTACTTGTTGCATGGCCATTTTTGTAGCAACTAGTGCTGCGTTGATGTTTTCTTCTGTTGGAGTTTGGAAGGCAGTATTGACGAGTGCTTTGGCTCCACCATTTAAATTGTTTAGGCCAGAGCTACTCATGTTTCCCGCATTGTATCCACCAAGCAAAGAAGCTACAGCAGCACTCTTTGCATCAGCTAAACGATAACCATCGGGAGTAGATTCTGCAAAGTAGGTGTTTTGGATGTCGGTAATTGTAAATAAAGCATAAAGACCTACATTAACAGAATTACTTAGACCAGCATTGGTAATTTCTAGTTGTTTTTGTAAGTCTGTAACCGCTTTTGTCTTGGCATTTTCATAAGCGATTTGAGAATTAGCTAAACTATTTTGAGCACTTGTTACAGTCTCTTCTGCAATAACCATTTCTTCTGGTCTCGTTCCGCTTTTAAGTTCATTTAATTTTGCCTGTTGCATAGCTAGCGCTGATTCGTAATTCATCAGTAAGGCACGGCTACTTTCTAATGATGCAGCGGCTTGGCTACTTTGGGCAAATAAATCATTACTTGTTAAGCTCGCAAGCAGTTGACCAGTTTTTACCGTGTCGCCAACTTTGACATTGATTTTGGAAACCTTACCTGGTTTTTCAAAGGCAAGTTCTACGTTATTGGCAGCTTTGACTGTTCCAGTAACGCTCACTTCTTGCTTGAGATCTGATTTTTCTGCAATGACAGTAGTATAAACTGGGGCATTATTTCCCTTTGAAAGAATTATTGCTCCGACAATCACAATAATCATGATAATCACAATAATCATGGTCGCTTTTTTCTTGAGGATGTTTGGTAGTGTCATATTACTTATTATTTTGATAAATGTTCGTTGTATTTAATCATGTTAATCATAGTCTCTCGTAATGTTTAAGGATTTTTTGATAGATATTAATTAAATTCTTTTTATCATTGTTGGTGAGTGGAGAGAGGAAGCTAATCATTTTAGTTTCGATACTTTCTCTTATTGTTTTAAGGAATTTAGTGCCACTTGGCGTTAGTTTTAAGTAGATATTTCGACGATCCTTTTGATCGTGTTGTCTTAGCAGTAGCTTTTGTTTCTCTAGCTTGTCGATCATACAGGTTATAGAGGGTGGGGTGATGCCAAACAAATTAGCCAGGTCCTTCATTTTTGGTGTAGTTTGTTCGCCAATAAAAGAAAGAGCTTCAAAATGGATTAAGTTTTCAGTCGAAAACTTTGTTTTCTTTTGTAATTGCGAAAACATTAATCTCTTTAGGGCAAAGATCGTTTCGGTTAATTCTTTTGTGTTGGTTGGGGGCATATTTAGTTATTCTAACTATTATCCTTTCTAAGTATATCATATATCCCAATTTATTGCGAACCTGGCGCCCCTAATTGATCAATGCTCTATGATCCATGCCAATTTAGCGCTATAATAAAGATATAAACACATAAAATAAAATTATGTTAAAACGTTTTGCGTTCGTGGCAATTTTGTCTTTACTTTTATTGCCTCAAATTACTTTAGCTGATGGTGCAGCTATTATGCCTGGGCCTTATGATGATAGATGGGATTACAACAAAGAAGAGACTCAGTCCGCTATTATTGATTTTAAAGATGGAACGCAAAAAATGCTTTTAAATGTTGGTTTCGAATCCGCCGAAGCAGATACGGTTTGGCTTTTTCCTGTTCCCGCCCAGCCAGAAAAGATAATTATAGATGTAGCAGAGGATATCCCAAGTCTTAATGGAACCGAGCTGTCTGAAAGTGCTAAAGTAGAACTTGATATTTCAAAACGAGGATTACTGGCTTTACAGGTTTATGCTATTCCGTTTGCACTAAGGAGAAGCTATTCTGGTTCTGTTGGGACAGGAGCTTCTTTAGGCGGGTCGGGTTTTGGCGTATCAGATGGAAAAGCGTCTGATGTCGTGGTTTATGAAACAATTGAGAAAGAAGGCATTGTTTCGCAAATTATCACAGCCAAAACTTCAGTTGGTTTATTTAAATATTTACGAGAAAAAAACTTAAATATTAAAGGGGGTAGTATTCCGGCATTGGATCAATATGTAGGGAAGGATTTTTCTTTCGTGGTCTCTTGGATTTCTACCAACAACAAGGTAGATACTAGCCGACAGGAGATAGAAGATAAGCTGTTTCGCTTTTCTAACAATTATTTTCAAGAGTCTAACGGTATTAAGAAAGATTTTTTAAAAGTTATTCAAACACAATTTCCAGATAATTATGAAGATTACCTTTCAGCGGTTTATCAAGGGGCACATGGGGGGGGCGACTATTTGATGATGAATTTAGAGTTCAAGAATCAATTGGTAGATTTGTTGTTGCAAACACCAGCGTTACTTATAGAAGATACTTATTATGATTATATTGGTCCTAAGAAAAATGTTCGTGGTGTCTTTGTTAGCTTCCCAACAGAAAAAGCATTTTATCCATTAAAACTAACTAGTGTTTACGGGAGCGAAGTCATTCCGACTGAAATCCGTGTTATCGGTTATGTTGAGCCACAAACATATAAAGATATAGCCCCATATGTTGAAACAAGTTATTATTATGATTCATCATATTACGATACTTATGGGGAACCAAAGAATTTATTTGGTTGGGTAGATAATCAAGCCATAAGATATACAAAAATAGAGTTAAAAGCTCCTTCTAAGCTTTTTACAGAAGATCTTTGGTTTACTCCTGCAAAGAGTCTTAAACTTACAATCTTGGAATTATTAGGACGTTCATTTTTGTTTACTTTTATTCCCTTGTTTTTACTTTGTTCTTTTATCGCTGGCCTTTTGTCAGCATTACTTGCGTTTTGGGGGAAATTGGAATCACGTCGAAAGTTGTGGAAGTATGGGTTGTTGAGTTTATTCAATATATTATCTATCTTTGCAGTGATTTTAGTTATTTTTTACTCACGAACTAGGAGTTTAGATGAAGCTCAGAAAAACACATTAGCATCTTTAAGAGAGCAGGGTTTGTCGATTTGGACCATTCATTCTAAAGATTATGGTAGGAAATTGTTATTCGTGGTATTGTTTTCTTTGATCTATGTTGTTTTAGTCTTGCTTTCTTGTGGGCTGTTGTCCGCAATCATGTAAATCATAGTCCCGAGAGAGTGGCTAAGCTAATCATGCTAATCATTTAATCATGTAAATCATAGTCCATGGTAAGGAAGTATAATAAAGTATTCGTAACCGGAGACACTCATTTGGGTGATGTGGTTTTTAATTATCAAGATAAGCTTGTTGAAGCGATTAAACAAGATGATTTTGATGCTGTCATTTTTGGTGGAGATACTTTTGATCCATGGCGTGGTGGTTCGGTTAATGATATTTTGGCTAAATATGATCAACTTTTTAAGTTTTTGCAAAAGTTAAAGAGTCGTGTAATTTTTATAGCGGGTAATCATGATCCTAATATAGAGGTTCTTAAAAAACTTGGGTTTACTGTTCGGCAAAAGTTTAAATATATTGGTTCTTTGGGCGAAAGAGTAAAAATAATCCATGGGCATGAGTTTGATGATGCTTGTCGTCGTTGGGAGTTTGTCACTAAAAGAATTGCTTACGTAGAAAATAAGATAAACCAGGGATTGACGAAAATTAATAATGAAGCCTTTATTCGTTTTATGAATTTGGTTAGGATTAATAAGATTGATTTAAATAGAGTTTTAAATAATTTTCGAGAGCGTGTTGGTCAATACCGTAATACGGATGTACTTGTTTTTGGACATACGCATTCTCCGATGACTGAGGAACAGGGAAAGGTTAAATTTTATAATTGGGGCGCGTGGCAGAAAGAGTTTGGGACTAAACCACATATTATCATTCATAAAGATGGCAAGCTCAATAATATAGAGTTACAATAAAAAAAGTAAAAAAAGTAGGGGCACAAGATACTGTGCTCCTACTTTTTTTATCGAGTTTTGGCCAAAGTTTTGATACAACGAGTACACGCTTTTGTCCGTTTGCCATCTATAGTCTTTATCTGAAGATTTGGATATTGGACTGCTTTCGTGGCAATTCGGGAGTGACTGCGTGTGGTTGTAGCTCTTGGACCCTTTCCGCAAAGTTCGCAAATTCTTGACATATAATAAGTTAATAACCTTAGATGGTCATATACTAGCATATATGTTATAATTTAGCAAGACTATTTTTTATGCTTATAAATCTATTATTCGAGAATCCGTTATATTTTGTCGTTTTTGCGGCAGTTATTATTATTGCTTTCTATAAATTCTCCTTTGTATCGTGCTGGGATTCTATCCAGGATTATCGTTTGGTCTTCTTCCAATACTCCCGAGTGAGTAACGTAGTGGTCTCTTTCATCAGATGCATCCATGTAAGTAATTTCGGATGTGGCTTTTGTCTGGATATTTTTGCCTTTTTTAACGTGCCCTACTTTCCGATATGGCGCCTCCAAAAACCCGTAATCATTTACTTTTGTGTAAAGC